>Ga0272444_10000020_pt1 | contig 271637 bp, 273 predicted proteins | sample SSMForm13_FD_201033 | JGI IMG/M metagenome (GOLD analysis project Ga0272444, IMG submission 201033) | Marine sediment archaeal communities from Little Sippewissett salt marsh, Falmouth, MA, United States - SSM-Form-13 | ecosystem: Environmental > Aquatic > Marine > Wetlands > Sediment ... | reverse complement strand
GGGGTAGTTTGCCGAGGGTGGGGTCCCTGGCGGCTTGCCCCCGTAGGGTGGGGCCTGACCGACCGCTGCGCGCAGCAAGTGGAATGTGCTGGTGGCACGGCGCAGCACCTTGCCGTTGCCGTCCACCACCTCGGCCCGCAGCGTATGAGTGCCGCGCGGAACGTTGGTGAGATTCACGCTGGTTTGCCTGCCCCCATTGTCCAGGAGGTTGCCGTCGAGGTAGAGGCGCAGGCGATGGCCCGGCTGCAGGGCCGGCTTCAGATCCACAGTGATGGTGACGTTGCCGGCATTCTCCCGCACCGCTTCGTCGTTGGCCGGGCTGGTGATGGCCAGGCGGTAGCGGGTGGCCTGTTCACCGTCCTGCTGCGCGGTGCCTTCGGCCCCGGCGGGCTCCTTGGGCGGCTTGTAGGTCTCGACCACCGAGGAGGGCTCCGGCACCTCCATGCGTTCGGCCGGGGTGCCCTGCGGGGGCGGCGTGTCGGAGAACTGGACGTTGCCCTCCTCGTCCACCCAGCGATACATCTCCGCCTGCGCGAGCGGCGCGACGACCAGTACAGCGAGCAAGATCAGTAGTCTGTTCATGAGGGTCAGTATAGCCGGGTGATGCTGAACGCACTATGACCCGCGCCAAAACAAAAACGCCCCCGGGTTTCCCCGGGGGCGTCTTCGGTACGACCGTCTTCTCGCGGAGCGATCAGATGCTGTAGTACATGTCGAACTCGATCGGATGGGTGGTCATGCGCAGGCGCGTGACTTCTTCCATCTTCAGTTCGATGTAGGCATCGATGGTGTCGTCGTCCATCACGCCGCCGGCCTTCAGGAACTCGCGGTCCTTGTCCAGGGCGTCCAGGGCCTGATCCAGGGAGTAGCAGACCTGCGGGATCTTCTTCTCTTCTTCCGGCGGAAGATCGTACAGGTTCTTGTCCATGGCATCGCCCGGGTGGATCTTGTTCAGGATGCCGTCCAGGCCCGCCATCATCATGGCGGTGAAGGCCAGGTAGGGGTTGGCGGACGGGTCCGGGAAGCGGACCTCGATGCGACGACCCTTCGGGTTGGACACGTAGGGGATGCGGATCGAGGCGGAGCGGTTGCGGGCCGAGTAGGCCAGCATGACCGGCGCTTCGAAGCCCGGCACCAGGCGCTTGTAGGAGTTGGTGGAGGCGTTGCAGAACGCATTCAGGGCGCGCGCATGCTTGATGATGCCGCCGATGTAGAACAGCGCGATCTCGGACAGGCCGCCATACAGGTCGCCGGCGAACAGGTTCTTGCCGTCCTTCGCCAGGGACTGGTGGACGTGCATGCCGCTGCCGTTGTCGCCGACCAGCGGCTTGGGCATGAAGGTCGCCGTCTTGCCGTAGTTGTGGGCGATGTTGTGCGTGACGTACTTCTGGGTCTGCACGTCGTCGGCGCGCTTGGTCAGGGTGTTGAACTTGGTGCCGATTTCACACTGACCGGCGGTGGCCACCTCGTGGTGGTGCACCTCGGTCTCGACGCCCATCTCTTCCATCACCAGGCACATGGCCGAGCGGAGGTCCTGCAGGGAGTCGACCGGCGGGACCGGGAAGTAGCCGCCCTTCACGCCCGGACGGTGACCGATGTTGCCGCCCTCGTAGACCTTCTCCGAGTTCCAGCCGGACTCGTCGGAGTCGATGCTGTAGAACGCGCCCTTCATGTCGGCACCCCAGCGCACGTCGTCGAAGACGAAGAACTCGGGTTCCGGGCCGAAGAAGGCGGTGTCGGCGATGCCGGTGGACTTCAGGTATTCCTCAGCGCGCTTGGCGATGGAGCGCGGGTCGCGGTTGTAACCCTGCATGGTGGCCGGCTCGATGATGTCGCAGCGCAGGATCAGGGTGGGATCCGCGAAGAACGGGTCCATGACCGCGGTGCTGACGTCCGGCATCAGGATCATGTCGGATTCGTTGATGCCCTTCCAGCCTTCGATCGAGGAGCCGTCGAACATCTTGCCATCTTCGAAGTCTTCCTCGTTGATGGTGTGCGCGGGAACGGAGACGTGCTGCTCCTTGCCCTTGGTGTCGGTGAAACGGAAGTCGATGAACTTGACCCCGTTTTCTTCAATCATCTTCATTACGTCAGCTGCGGACATGGATACTCCTCCGAAAGCTGTTGGGTGAAAAAAGCCGCCTTGCGGCAGCACCAATTCAAAACTCTGTGCATCGCTACGATGCATGAAGCGTGCCACGCCTCTCTATGGTGCCACGCCAGTAAAATCAGGGGTTTCCGGGGCCAGTCAACCATGCGTGTGCACTCTTTCAGTGCGCTGCGATTTGCGTATGCCCGATTATAGTGCGTTATCGGTAGTGGACCACGACTTCACCGATCTCGGGCAGCGTCTTGCTGGCCGCAACCAGTGCCCGTGTAGTCTCGTGGGCCTGATCGGGATTGTCCAGTGCATTTAGCGGCAGGAAGAGTTCCAGGTGGATGCGCCCCTGCAGGTAGTGCAGCGAGACGTTTTCCAGGTGGGCTGCCTCGGGGATGTGTGACCAGGCCTCGCGCAGGCGCTTGAGCATGGCGCCGCGCAGCGGCAGGCCGTCGCACCGCGGGCCCGCCTCGTCGTCTTCCGGGTCGATATGCACGGTGACGTCGGAGATCTCGTCGAAGGTCTCGATCAGGGTGCCGCGCACCGTCTCGCCGATCTGGTGACCCTCCGAGACGCTGATGCGGGGACTCACCAGGATGTGTACGTCGGCCAGGGCCTCGCCGCCCATGCGGCGCGTCCGCAGCATGTGCATGTTCTTGACCCCGTCCACGTCCATGATGGTCTGCTGGATCTTTTCCACCATCTCCTTCTCGAGGCCGGTGTCGATCAGTTCCTGCACCGCGTGCCAGGCCAGGTCCCAGCCGATCTTCGCGATCATCAGGCCGACGATGATCGCGGCGATGGCGTCGAGGTAGGCCAGGCCGGCCATGGTGCCCGCCACGCCGATGATGACCACCACCGAGGAGATCGCGTCGGTGCGGCTGTGCCAGGCATTGGCACGCAGCATCTTGGAGCGATACTTCTTCGCGTAGTGCATGGTGTAGTGGTAGATCGCCTCCTTGCTCACCACGGAGATGGCGGCGATCACGATGGCGGCCATGGTCGGGTTCAGCAGCAGGTCGGGATGGAACAGCCGGTAGGTGGCGTCCCAGATGATGCCGATGCCGACGGCCGCGAGTACCGTACCGAGCACCACGGTGGCGACAGTCTCGATGCGGCCGTGGCCGTACGGGTGCTCCTCGTCGGCCTCGCGATGGGCGTGCTTGGCGGCATAGATGACGATGACGTCGGTGCCCAGGTCCGACAGCGAGTGCACCCCGTCGGCGATCAGCGACTGGGAATGGGCCATGACGCCCGCAATGATCTTCGCCACGGCCAGCGAGAAGTCGATGACCGAGCCGATGATCGTGACCTTGAAGGTGGCGCGGTAACGCTCCCGCGATTCCCGGCTGGCGCTCTCGGCGGTCGCGGTCGCGGACGCGGGTGCGGCGTGATGGTGGTGATGCCCCATGGTGTCCCTGTTCAGGCTCTTGTTCTAGGTGGCGTGGGAAAGGCCCATTATGGCATGTCGGGCGGGCGCCTGCCGGCTAGTCCTCGCCCACCTCGATGTCGATCACGATCTCGTCGTCGACCTCACGGATGGCGAGCACGCGGTGACCGTTGATCTTGCACCAGGCGGGGATGTCGTTCTTCACCCCGGGATCGGTGCAGCTCACTTCCAGGGTGTCGCCCGGCGCGAGGGTCTTGATGCGGTCCTGCACCCGGATGACCGGCATCGGGCACAGCAGTCGGCGGGCGTCGAGGGTGTCGTGCATGGCGAGGTGGCGGATCCGCTCAGACCCAGCTCAGCTGCAGTTCCGACTCGCGGGCCACGCGTTTCTTCAGGATCTCGCGGAACACGTCCGGGTCCTTGGTGTGCGTGATCTCGCCCTCGCGCGGGAAGTGCAGGTCGTGCAGCCGCGACAACCAGAACCGCAGGGCCGCGGCACGCAGCATCACCGGCCAGGCGCCGCGCTCGATGGCCCTGAGCGGGCGCTCGCCGTGGTAGGCGTGCATCATGGCGCGCATGCGCTCCATGTCGAGTTCGCCATCGGCCTGCGAGCACCAGTCGTTGACGGTGACGGCCAGGTCGTAGAGCAGCACGTCGTTGCAGGCGTAGTAGAAATCGATGATGCCGGTGAGTTCGTCGCCCTCGAACATGGCGTTGTCGCGGAACAGGTCGGCGTGGATCACGCCGCGCGGCAGATCGGTGAACCGGTACAGGCCCTGGAAGCGGATCTCTTCCTCGAGCAGTGCGGCGTCTTCCGCATCGAGCTTGGGCATCACCACCTCGGCCGTTTCGCGCCACCACTTCGGTCCGCGGTCATTGGGCCGAATCGCCGGGTAATCCGCGGCGGCGACGTGCATGCGCGCAAGTGCCGCCCCCATCGCCTCGCACTGTGCCAGGGAGGGCTGCTCGGGGCTCGAACCGTGCAGCCGCATGACCAGTGCCGCAGGTTTGTCCTTGAGGGTCTGCAGGTATTCGCCGCTCCTGTCGGCCACCGGGTGCGGGCTCGGCACGCCGCGGTCCGCCAGGTGCGCCATCAGGCCCAGGAAGTAGGGCATTTCGTCGGCCGTGTGCTTCTCGAAAAGGGTCAGCACGTAGCGACCACCGCTGGTGGTGACGAAGTAGTTGGTGTTCTCGATGCCGGCCGAGATCCCCTGGTAGTCCTCCAGGCTGCCGGCGTCGTAGCGTTCGAGGAACTGCTTGAGCTCGTCTTCGTTAACGGGGGTGAATACGGACATGGGGCTCTCGGTCGAAAGTTGTTACCAGCGGAAGATGGTCCAGGACGGGATCATGATCTTGGGGTCGAGTTCGTCCATGCGCTGCTCGAGCTGCCCGTCACCGTCGGCATCGACGAGGTAGTAGGGTTCCGCGTTCCTGGGCGTCACCTTGATCATGTAGAGCTGCCCGTTCATGCGGTACTCCTCAACCACGCGCTCCTCCTCCTGGCGGATGGTGATCTGTGGTTCGAGCGCTTCGGTGGCCGACTCGCCCTCCAGCATCGGAGGCGGCGGCGGAACCTCGTCGTCCGCGGCGAACGCGGCCGGGGCGGCGAGCAGGGCTATCAGCAACAGGTGTCTCATCACAGCTCCATCAGTTTCTCGCGCTCTTCGGCGGAGGGTTCGAATCCGGTGCTCTCGTAGAAGTCGAAGATGGCGTTGACCACGTCTTTCGGATCGTCCACCAGCGTGAACAGGTCCAGGTCCTTCTTGTCGATGGTCTTCTCGGCGGCCAGCGTGTCGCGGAACCAGTCGATCAGGCCCTTCCAGAAGGGCGTGTGCACCAGGATGATCGGGATGCGGCGGGTCTTGCCGGTCTGCACCAGGGTGAGGATCTCGGCCAGTTCGTCCAGGGTGCCGAAGCCCCCCGGCAGCACCACGTAGGCCGAGGCGTACTTCACGAACATCACCTTGCGCGAGAAGAAGTGGCGAAAGCCCAGCGAGATGTCCTGGTAGGGGTTGGCCACCTGTTCGTGGGGCAGCTGGATGTTGAGCCCGATGCTCGGCGACTTGCCGCCGTAGGCCCCCTTGTTGGCCGCCTCCATGATGCCCGGGCCGCCGCCGCTGACCACGGCAAAGCCCGAGTTCGACAGCTCCAGCGCGATCTCCTCGGTGAGCGTGTAGATCGGGCTCTCGGGCGGGATGCGCGCGGAGCCGAAGATGCTCACCGAGGGCTTGATGCGGGCCAGGCGTTCGAAGCCTTCCACGAACTCGGCCATGATCTGGAAGATCTTCCAGCTCTCACGCGTCAGGAGCGTGTCGTCCATCGGCAGGAGGACGGGGTGGCTGGCGCGATCGCTGGTGTTCATGGTGTCGGGACCGTGGTTTCGGCTGGGCGAAGGATTCGGAGCCGCGATTTTTACATATTCGGGTGGCCCCTGTCTTGAGGCGCATCCGCCCCCTCTAACCTTGTAGACCTCCGTTCTTTACGGTGCAATAGGCCGCTCATCCCACCCGATTCGCGAAAAGCCCATGCCCAAGAACGCCCCCAAACCGCTCGTCCTCGTGGACGGATCCTCTTATCTATACCGCGCCTTTCACGCCCTCCCGCCGCTCACCAACGCCGACGGCGAGCCCACCGGGGCGATGTACGGGGTGGCCAACATGCTGCGGCGCCTGATGAAGGACTACGAGCCCGAGCACATGGCCGTGGTCTTCGATGCCAAGGGCAAGACCTTCCGCGACGAGATGTATCCGGAGTACAAGGCCACGCGCCCGCCCATGCCCGACGAGCTGCGGGCACAGATCGAGCCGCTGCACCAGATCGTGCAGGCGCTGGGTCTGCCCATGCTGGTGATCGAGGGCGTGGAGGCCGACGACGTGATCGGCACGCTGGCCCGCCAGGCGACCAAGAAGGGCATTCCGGTGGTGGTGTCCACCGGAGACAAGGACATGGCGCAGCTGGTCAACGAGCACGTCACCCTGGTCAACACCATGACCGACACCACCCTGGACGTCGACGGCGTGAAGGAGAAATTCGGTGTACCGCCCGAGCGGATCGTCGACTATCTCGCGCTCATCGGCGACAAGGTCGACAACGTGCCGGGCGTGAACAAGTGCGGTCCCAAGACCGCGCTCAAGTGGCTGGACCAGTACGAGACGCTCGAAGGCGTGATCGAGCACGCCGAGGAGATCAAGGGCAAGGTCGGCGAATACCTGCGCGAGGCGGCCGACCAGCTGCCCCTGTCCAAGGAGCTGGTCACCATCCGCCAGGACGTGGAACTCGACGAGACGCCGGAGACCCTGGACCTCAAGGAACCCGACAAGGACACGCTGCACGAGCTCTTTACCCGCTACGAGTTCAAGACCTGGCTGGCCGAGCTGGAGGCTGCGGGCGAGGGTGCGGCGGTGGCCGAGGCCCCCGCGGTCGATTACGAGACAGTCCTCGACCGCAAGGCCTTCGATGCCTGGCTGAAGGCTCTGGAAAAGGCCGACCTGTTCGCCTTCGATACCGAGACCACGGCGCTGGAGTACATGCGCGCCCGCATCGTCGGCGTGTCCTTCGCGGTGGAGCCCGGCAAGGCGGCCTACGTCCCGCTGGCCCACGACTACGACGGCGCGCCCGCGCAGCTCGATCGCGACGAGGCCCTCGCCGCCCTGAAACCCTTGCTGGAAGACCCGGGCAAGGCCAAGGTGGGGCATCACCTCAAGTACGACCGCAACGTGCTGGCCTCCCACGGCATCGAGCTCAACGGCATCCGGCACGACACCATGCTCGAGTCCTACGTGCTCAACTCCACGGCCAGCCGGCACGACCTCGACACCCTGTGCGAGAAGCACCTCGGCCATGCCAACATCCACTTCGAGGACGTGGCCGGCAAGGGCGCCAAGCAGGTGACGTTCGACAAGGTGACTATCGAGGCGGCCACGCCCTACGCGGCGGAGGATGCCGACATGACCCTGCGCCTGCACCAGCGGTTCTGGCCCGAGCTCGAGAAGCTCGATCGCCAGCGCGAGCTCTACGAGAGCATCGAGATCCCGCTGGTGCCCGTGCTCTCGCGCATGGAGCGCACGGGCGTGCTGGTGGATGCCGACCAGCTGTTCGCGCAGAGCCACGAACTGGCCGAGCGTATGGACGAGATCGAGCGCCGTGCCCACGAGGAGGCGGGCCAGGCCTTCAATCTCGGGTCCCCCAAGCAGATCCAGGAGATCCTGTTCGATCAGCTCGAACTGCCGGTGATTCGCAAGACGCCGAAGGGGGCGCCGTCCACCGCCGAGGACGTGCTCGAGCAGCTCGCGCTGGACTATCCGTTGCCCAGGCTGATCCTCGAGCATCGGGGCATGTCCAAGCTGAAATCCACCTACACGGACAAGCTGCCGGAGATGATCGACCCGACCACGGGCCGTGTGCACACCTCCTACCACCAGGCGGTGGCCTCCACCGGCCGGCTGTCGTCGTCCGACCCGAACCTGCAGAACATCCCGATCCGTACCGAGGAGGGGCGGCGTATCCGACAGGCCTTCGTCGCCCCCGAGGGGCGCGTGATCCTGGCCGCAGACTACTCCCAGATCGAGCTGCGCATCATGGCCCACCTGTCGGAAGACCAGGGCCTCCTCAAGGCCTTCGCCGCCGGCGAGGACATCCACCGGGCGACCGCGGGCGAGGTCTTCGGCGTCGAGCCCGAGTCCGTCACCGGCGAGCAGCGCCGCGCGGCCAAGGCCATCAACTTCGGTCTCATCTATGGCATGTCCGCTTTCGGGCTGGCGCGCCAGCTCGGCGTCGAGCGCGGCGTGGCCCAGGAGTACATCGACCTCTACTTCAGCCGTTACCCGGGTGTGCGCGACTACATGGACGCGACCCGCGAGCGCGCGCGCGAGCAGGAATACGTGGAGACCGTCTTCGGCCGCCGCCTGTACCTCCCGGAGATCAACTCGCGCAACGGCCAGCGCCGCCAGTACGCCGAGCGCACCGCCATCAACGCGCCCATGCAGGGCACCGCGGCCGACATCATCAAGCGCGCCATGATCGCGGTCGACCACTGGCTACAGGCGGATCGGCCCGCGGTCACCATGATCATGCAGGTGCACGACGAACTCGTGTTCGAGGTCGACGAGGACGCGGTGGACGATGCCCGTACACGCATCGTGGAATTGATGAGCGAGGCGGCGGAACTTCGGGTGAAGCTGGAGGTCGATACGGGTGTGGGTAGCAACTGGGATGAAGCGCATTGACCCTGCGCCCCTTAGCCTAGACAGCGTCCCCTGAAATGTTCTGCTCCCCAACAGAACTTTCGAACAGATGCAGGGTCAATATCCTTAAGCGCTTAGCCCGGCGCTACTCCCCGCTTCCCTCCCTGAGCGGGTGTGGGCTCGGACTCCCCAAGCCGAGCCGGTGACTGGCCCCGATCTTCGCCCCCCAAAGAAGATCGGGGCTTTTTTTTGTCTGGCGATTGAGCCTGTTCCTTTAACAGGCTTCGGGGTGTTTCGCCCGCGTCTGACTGAGGCGTTCTTTTGTTTTTTCTGCGCGCGGACGAGTTACTTTTCTTTGCTTGCCCAAAGCAAAGTAACCAAAAGAAAGGGCACCCCGACTATCTCGCCCTACGGGTGCCCTGTGCTTCTCGCTCCAGCCGGGGTTCTGCAGACGGGCCGTCCATGGCCCGACTGCAGAATTGCGCGCGTCCTGCGCGCAACCCTTCGGGCCTGGCCGGCTTCCACTGCGATGCTCGGCGAGAGAACGGGGGAGCAAAAACCGCTCCACATGCCCTGGACGTCTCCGTGACGATTGGTCGGTTTTCTTTACATTAGTCGCCAGATTCGTGAATCGGCCACTCGAGCCACCCATCCAGCACCGCATACGCCTCCTCGGTCCCGGTCTTTTTCAGTGAGGAGAACATCTGCGCGCTCACGGGCAGGCCGCTGTCCTTGAGCTGCTGTTTGACCTTGAGCAGGGTGTTCTTGGCGGCGCCGAACTTCAGCTTGTCGGCCTTGGAGAGCAGGATGTGCACCGGCAGGAGCCGGTGGCGGCACCAGGCGAGCATCTGCTCGTCGTAGTCGGTGAGCGGGTGGCGGATATCCATCACCAGTACCAGGCCTTTCAGCGATGCGCGGTTGGCGAGGTAGCCCTCAATCATGCGGCCCCAGTCGCGGCGCACCTTTTCCGGAACCTTGGCGAAGCCGTAACCGGGCAGGTCGATGATGCGCCGGTCGTCCGGCAGCTCGAACACGTTGATGAGCTGGGTGCGGCCCGGCGTCTTGCTGGTGCGCGCCAGCGCGCGCTGGTTGCACAGCGTGTTGATCGCGCTGGACTTGCCGGAATTGGAGCGTCCGGCGAAGGCCACCTCGAAGCCCGAATCGGCGGGCAGGTGTCGGGCGTCGGGGGCGCTTTTGAGGAAGCGCGCCTTGGGATAAATGGGGTGCATGTATTCCTGAGTGCCTCGGTGTGAAAAGCATTATTTTTTGCGGGCTTGGGGCATCTATGGTATATAGTTCGGCCATTTTTGCAGCTCCCCATTCGTGGGGTCGTTTTCGATCGGCGCAAAAATCCCAATTTCGTTACTCGAGGAGCATTTCCAAATGAAGAAGCTGCTGATGATCGCTCTGGCGAGCCTGAGCCTCTCCGTTGCCGGTACCGCGATGGCTGCGGGCAACCCCACCGCCGGCAAGGCCAAGTCCCAGACCTGCGCGGCCTGCCACGGCGCTGATGGTAACAGCATGAGCCCGGATTTCCCGAAAATCGCCGGCCAGCACGAGGAATACCTGTACAAGCAGCTCAAGCAGTACAAGTCCGGCGATCGCCAGAACGCCATCATGGCCGGCCAGGTTGCGGGCCTGAGCGACCAGGACATGCAGGACCTGGCCGCCTACTTCGCCAGCCAGACCATGTCGCAGGGCACTGCCGACGAGACCCAGGTCGAGCTGGGCAAGGCCATCTTCCGCGGCGGTAACGTGTCCAGCGGCGTGGCCGCCTGCATGGCCTGTCATGGCCCGAACGGTGCCGGCAACCCGCAGGCCAAGTTCCCGGCCCTCTCCGGTCAGCACGCCAAGTACACCGCGGCGCAGCTGTATGCCTTCCGCGCCGGCGAGCGCGCCAACGATGCCGGTGCCATGATGCGCAACGTTGCCGCCAAGATGACCGACGCGGAAATCGAAGCCGTCGCCGAGTACATCGCCGGCCTGCGTTAATCCCAACGCATCCCGCATGACTCGAGAAAGGGTGGCCCGGGCCACCCTTTCTTTTGCCCGCATGGAACGCCGGCACGATGCCTATTTGAACTCCGCGCCCGAAAAACGCTCGTACTAGAGATTCGGGAAACCGGGGCGAAGCCATAGCCCACAAAAATCGTAGGGGTGCCACGGCCGCAATCTGCGGTATGATGGCGCGCTACATGTCAGTCATCGATTTGCCAGCCCTTTCATGAGCAAGACAACCGCCGTCCGCCGACAGCGATCCATCGCATCGATCCTGATCGAGTTTCTTGGCTCGATGAACCTCGCCATCACCCTGCTGATGGCGCTGGCGATTGCCTCCGTGATCGGGACAGTGCTGCAGCAGAACCAGCCCTACACCGATTACATCCTCAAGTTCGGCCCGTTCTGGCACGAGATGTTCCTGGCGCTGGACCTCTACAACGTCTATGCCGCCACCTGGTTCGTGGTGATCCTCGCCTTCCTGGTGATGTCCACCAGCGTCTGCATCTACCGCAACGCCCCGCACATGCTGCGCGACATGCGCCATTACCGGCTCAACGCCAAGGCCAAGTCACTGCGCGCCTTCCACCACGTCGAGGAGCGCGAGGTGGCCGCGAGCCCCGAGGACGTGGCTGCCGCGGCGAACCGGTACCTCGGCATGGAAGGCTACCGGATGCGCGAGAAGGACCACGGCGACCACCGCGTGCTGGCGGGCATGAAGGGCGGCTGGAACCGCATGGGCTACCTGTTCACCCACGTGGCCATCGTCATTATCTGCATCGGCGGCCTGATGGACGGCCAGCTGCCGCTGAAACTTGCCGAGGCCACCGGCACCAAGGCGATCGAGACGCGCGACATTCCGGCCTCACAGGTGCCCGACAAGAGCCGCCTGGACCCGGGCAACATGTCCTTCCGCGGCAGCGTAGACATCCCGGAAGGCACCCGGGCCAACGTGGTCTTCCTGCCGATGCGCGACGGCTACTTCGTGCAGGAACTCCCGTTCGCCATCGAGGTGAAGGCCTTCCGCGTCGAGCATTACGACAACGGCCAGCCCAAGTCCTTCGAAAGCGATCTCGTCATCCACGATGACAAGCTCGAGGCGCCGCTGGAGCAGACCATCGCGGTCAACTACCCCCTGATCTACCGCGGCCATGCCATCTACCAGTCCAACTTCGGCGACGGCGGGTCGCGTCTCGGCCTGCGCCTGTGGCCGCTCGAGACGCAGAAGAACGAGCCCGTGGCGCTCAACGGCCGCGTGTTCGAGTCCTACCCGGTCGAGACCGCCGACGGCACCTATCGCCTGGAACTGGCCGATTTCCGCCTGTTCAACATCAACCCGGTGCTCAACGCCGCCGGCGAGGAAGAACAGCGCAACATGGGCCCGGCCTTCACCTTCCGCATGCGCGACGAGACCGGGGTGGCGCGCGAGTTCATGAACTACATGGCCCCGGTGGAGCAGGACGGGCGGCTCTTCTATATCAGCGGCATGCGCGAGAGCCAGGCCGATGATTTCCGCTACCTCCATATCCCCGCCGACCGAAACGGCTCGCCGGAGCTGTTCATGGCGCTGCTGACCTATCTCCAGAATCCCGGCGCCGTGGACGATGTGGCCCAGGCCACCGCCTCGGTCGCGATGCAGCAGTCGCCGAACGGGGGGAATCCCGAACTGCGCGAGCAGCTCGCCAGCCTGATGGCGCGCATGCTGACCCTGTTCGCGGAGGGTGGTTTCGAGGCGATCGAGCGCGACATCGTGGAGAACGTGCCGACCGAGGCCCAGGAAGAGGCGGCGACGTCCCTGATGAGCCTGTGGCGCTCCGCCATGCAGGCCATGTACCTGCGGGTGCTGGCCGACCGGGGCGTGGCCCCCGCGGACGCCGACTGGCAGTTCTTCGAGGACGCCGTCACGGCGCTGGCGAGCCTGCCGTTTTATGGAAACCCTTACTACATCCAGTTGTCAGACTTCCAGCAGATCGAGGCCTCCGGCCTGCAGGTCACCAAGTCGCCGGGCAAGGACCTGGTGTACTTCGGCAGCGTCATGCTGACCATTGGCGTGTTCCTGCTGTTCTACCTCGCACACCGCCGTCTGTGGGTGTGGGTGGAGCCGACCGAGACCGGCAGCCGGGTGATCTTCGCTGGCAGTACCAACCGCAATGTGCTGGAATTCGACAAACAATTCGCGGGGATGAAGGAGACGCTGTTCGGGCTGTTCAAGGCCTGAGCCACGGCGCCGACACCCGTTAAAACAAACCATCAGGGGGAGTTCGCATGTCCGTCCCGAACGAGGCCCTCGACGGGCTGAAAACCGAATCCTGGATCAAGCGCCTGAGCTGGTTCGACTGGGTATGGGCACTGCTGGTCGTTGCCGGCACGGTCTGGGCCTACGGCGAGTACCACGTCAACATGGATGCCTACGAGATCGGCATCCTGTTCGGCACCGCCCCGGCGGTCATCGCCTTGGGCTGGTTCTGGAAACCGTGGCGGCCCTACTTCATCGCCGTGGGCCTGATCAGCCTGTTCGCGCTCTCACTCTACGGCAGCGAGTTCGGGATGGGGCGGACCGCCCTGCTCGAGCTGTCGGAATCCTCCTTCTTCCTCAAGTTCCTGTTCTCCTCGCAGTCGGCCATCATGTGGATGAGCGCCCTGTTCGTGCTCGCCACCGTGACCTATTTCGCCGCCCTGTTCACGAGCAACGAATTCACCGGCAAGGTGGCCACGGCCATGACCTGGACGGGCCTCACCATGGGCCTGGCCGGCATGATGGTCCGCTGGTACGAGTCCTACCTGATCAACCCCGAATACGGCCACATCCCGGTCTCGAACCTCTACGAGGTATTCATCCTCTTCTGCGTGATGACCGGCCTGATGTACCTCTACTACGAGGCCAAGTACCGCAGTCGCTCGCTCGGCGGGTTCGTCATGCTGGTGATTACCGCGGCGGTCGGGTTCCTGCTCTGGTACCACTTCTCGAAGGACGCCCACGTCATCCAGCCGCTGGTGCCGGCCCTGCAGAGCTACTGGATGAAGATCCATGTGCCGGCCAACTTCGTCGGCTACGGCGCCTTTGCCCTGGCCTCCATGGTGGGCGCGGCCTGGCTGCTCAAGTACCACCACGACCATCCCAGCCGCCTGGTGGGGATCCTGGTCCCCGTCTCGATCTTTGTCGTGATCGGCGGCTGGGCGCTGGCGGTTGGTTACAAGGAGGATGGTGCGTTGACCGCGGGGAACGTCCTGTTCGCGCTGGGCAAGGGCTTTGCCTGGGTCGCCGTGCTCGGCGTGATCGGCTGGCTCAGCCTGCGCGATCGCGCCTACCGCGCGCTGCCCTCTCTCGAGCTCATGGACGACGTGATGTACAAGGCCATCGCGCTGGGCTTCGCCTTCTTCACCATCGCGACCATCCTGGGCGCCATGTGGGCGGCCGAGGCCTGGGGCGGCTACTGGTCCTGGGACCCGAAGGAGACCTGGGCGCTGATCGTGTGGCTGAACTACGCGGCCTGGCTGCACATGCGCTTTACCAAGGGCTGGCGCGGACAGCCGATGGCCTGGTGGTCGATCATCGGCCTGTTCATCACGCTGTTCGCCTTCCTCGGCGTGAACATGTTCCTGTCCGGCCTGCATTCCTACGGCGAACTCTGATCCTGCCGCCGGGGGCACGGTGATGCCGTGCCCCCGGCACCCCACCGCCTGATCGTGCCCACGGACCCGAACGGAAGCCCGAACCCCTACGCCACGCCCCGCGCTCACCTCGAGGCCGATGCGCCGGCGGCGGCATCCATCACCGCCTTTCCGCGTTTCAGTGCCTGGTGGGTGTTCCTGCTGACGCTGTTCACGCTCGGCATCTACGTGCCTTTCTGGCTGTACGCACGCTCGCGCACGGTCAACCGGATCCTGCCGGGGCAGCGCATCGACAGTGCGTTCATTCATACGGTATTAAGCCTCTACGTGCTGAACTTCGCACTGGGATTCTTCGAAGGCTTTGGTGGTACCCTTGCCAATCAGGCCCTGGCCAGCGAGGGGTACACCTTTGCCGCGCGCGCCATCAACATCGGCGTCTGGGTGGGTCTGGCGATCTGGTTCATCCAGTTGCGCCGCGCGCTGCTCGCCGCGATGACACAAAGCGGGATTCCCGGGATGACGATGGGGCCGGTGGCGAACTTCCTGATCGCCCTGCTCGGCTGGGGCGCCGTGTACCAGCAGTACAAGATCAACACGGCCATCGACCGGCTCGAGCCCGCGAGCCCTGTATAAGAACGCCAACACTCCGCAACAGACCGACTCGAGGATGATGTGATGAAACTCTGGCTAGCCGCAGTACTGATGCTTCTCGCCGCGATCGCCCTGCCGTTGCAGGCGGAGGAACAGTACATCGAGGGTGCGCACTACGTGCGCATCGACCCGCCCATGCAGACGACCGTCCCGGCCGGACAGGTCGAGGTGCTCGAGCTGTTCTGGTACGGCTGCCCGCACTGCTACGCGCTGGAGCCGCATCTCACCGAATGGCTCGACGCCAAGCCCGATGCGGTGAGCTTCAAGCGCGTGCCGGCCGTGCTCAACCCGCACTGGACGCTGCATGCCCAGGCGTTTTATGCCGCCGAGCAGCTCGATGCCGTGGAGACCATCCATACCCCGATGTTCCAGGCGATTCACGCCCAGCGCCGCCGGCTGAACAGCCCGGATCAGATCGTGCGCTTCGTGAGCAGCCTCGGCGTCGACGGGCAGGCCTTCGAGGCGGCCATGAACTCGCCCGCCGTGCGCGCCAAGCTGCAGGAATCCTATGAACTGGGTCGCGCCTCGCAGTCCACCGGCGTGCCGGCCCTGGTTGTCGCCGGCAAGTACCGCGTCACCGCCTCGCTGGCCGGCGGCTACCCGGAGATGCTGGATGTCGTGAACTACCTCGTGAAGCAGGAACTCTCGCAGCAGTGAAATCCGCAGAACTGTTCGTCCGTTGCCTGGAAAACGAAGGCGTCGAGTACGTCTTCGGGGTCCCGGGCGAGGAAAACCTGGACCTGATGGATGCGCTGCTCGACAGCGACATCCGCTTCGTCACGACCCGCCACGAGCAGGGCGCCGCCTTCATGGCGGATGTCTACGGCCGCCTCACCGGGCGGGCCGGCGTGTGCCTCTCCACCCTCGGCCCCGGCGCGACCAACCTCGTCACCGGGGTGGCCGATGCCAACATGGACCACGCCCCGCTGGTCGCCATCGCGGGCCAGGCCAGCACGCACCGCCTGCACAAGGAATCGCACCAGGTGCTCAATCTCGTGCGCATGTTCCTGCCGGTGACCAAGTACGCCTCGCGCATCCTCGAGCCGGAGATCGTGCCCGAGGTGGTGCGCAAGGCCTTCAAGCTCGCCCAGAGCGAGAAGACCGGGGCCTGCTTCATCGAGTACCCGGAAAACATCGCCGAAATGGAAACCGGGCCCGACGAGGTCCCGTTGCCGGTGATCGCCACCCACCGCCCGCACCCTTCGGATGCCCGGGTGGCGGAGGTGGCCGAGGTCATCTCCAAGGCGCGCTCGCCCATGATCCTGGCCGGGCACGGCGTGGTGCGTGCCGGGGCCTGCGGCGCCCTGGCCGCCTTCGCCGAACAGCTGCGCATCCCGGTGGCCAACACCTTCATGGCCAAGGGCGTGATCCCCTTCCGCCATCCCATGGCACTGGGCAGTGCCGGGCTGCAGAGCAAGGACCACGTGGCGCTCGGCTTCGACAAGGCCGACGTGATCATCTGCATCGGCTACGACCTGGTCGAGTATCACCCCCATCTGTGGCACCCGACCCGTGACCGCACCATCGTGCACATCGCCCAGACCCCGGCCGAGGTCGACGCCCACTACCCGGTGCGCACCGGCCTGGTCGGCGATATCGCCGAGGGTCTGCGGCGCATCCAGGCACTGGCCACCCCGCAGGAGGGGAACCCGCTGCGCCCGTTGCGCCAGGCGCTCATCGACGAGATGAACGAGCACAAGGCCGATGACTGCGTCCCGGTCAAACCGCAGAAGCTCATCTGGGACCTGCGCACCGCGCTCGATCTCGAGGACATCGTCGTCTGCGACGTCGGCGCCCACAAGATGTGGATGGCGCGCATGTTCCGCTGCGAATACCCGAACACCTGCCTGATCTCCAACGGGTTTGCCAGCATGGGGATTGCCGTGCCCGGCGCGGTCGCGGCCAAGCTCGTCGCGCCGGAACGCCACGTGGTGGCCGTGACGGGTGACGCGGGTTTCATGATGAACTCCCAGGAGATCGAGACGGCCATGCGCCTGAAACTGCCGATCGTGATCCTGATCTGGAACGACAACGCCTACGGCCTGATCGAGTGGAAGCAGATGAACCGCTTCGGCCGCCCGGCCCACGTGGCCTTTACGAACCCGGATTTCGTCCGCTATGCGGAGTCCTTCGGGGCCAGGGGCTATCGCGTCGGGGAACACGGTGACCTCGCCACCATCCTGCAAAAGGCGCTCAACGAGGACACCGTGACGGTGATCGACTGCCCGGTGGATTACTCGGAGAACCTGAAGCTCACCCAGAAGCTCGGGGAACTGGTGCCGCTGGAGTGAAATCTTCACCCAGATCAAGCAAAGGCGCGAAAGCGGTTCGCGCCACTTTGCGCCGGACGGCGCCGGCGTATAATTCCTGATCGTGAACACGCCGAACACCAAGCCCGCCCAGACCCCCGGCCACGCGCCACGCCTGCGGGTGCTGAGCTACAATATCCAGGTTGGCATCCAGTCCACCCGCTATCGCCATTTTTTCACCAACAGCTGGAAGCACGTGCTGCCCTATCGGGGCCGCCAGCAGAACCTCGACCGCATCGCCGAGTTCATCCAGGGCTTCGATATCGTCGGTCTCCAGGAAGTGGATGCCGGCAGCCTGCGCAGCACCTTCATCAACCAGACGGAGTACCTGGCCGAGCGGGCCGGCTTTTCCAACTGGTACAGCCAGACCAACCGCAACTTCGGCAAGTTCGCCAAGCACTCGATGGGCCTGCTGAGCCGCATGCCGCCGCACACCGTGATCGAGCACAAGCTGCCGGGCGCCCTGCCGGGGCGCGGTGCCCTGGAGGCGCACTTCGGCTCGCTGAAGAACCCCCTGGTCGTGGTGCAGGTGCACTTGGCCCTGGTGCAGAAGACGCGGGCCGCACAGCTTGCCTACATCGCGGAGGTCCTGCAGGACCACGAGTACGCCATCGTGCTGGGCGACATGAATTGCCTCCCGAACAGCATGGAGGTGCGACGGCTGATCGAGTCCACGCACCTCGACGATCCGCATCACGACACCCACACCTTCCCGAGCTGGCAGCCGGCACGCTGCTTCGACCAGATCTTGGTGACACCGCACCTGCGCGTCGAGGATTCACAGGTATACCCGGTACACTACTCGGATCACCTGCCCGTGGGCGTGGAGCTCAAGCTGCCGGACAAGCTGGCGCGCAAGCTGCCCGTCGACGAACCACCTCCAGAATCCTGAGGCGGTTTCACGCCCGCGTCATCCCGACGTCATTTCGCTGCAACCTGCCCAGCGTAGTCTGGTACCCGTCAACCGTATGGGATCTCCTCCACATGTCTGGTCACCGGGTCAGGACGTCGATCGAAGGGCACACCGAAACCACGGACGGTTACGCCTTTGTGGAAGACGCCCGCGACGCCACGCGTTACGTGCAGCGTGTCGCGGTTCTGCGTCAGGCGCTGTATCACGGAGCGAAGACCGACGTCGATCCGGCCCTGTGGTCGGACACGTTCACGGGCACGGTTGGCGAACGCTTCTAATCCTACTCCTGTTGCCAGGGGCTGTTCTCGCGGCCCCTGGTTTTCTTTTGTTGTCGGTGCAACTGGGCTAAGCTGGCAGCCACGCCTTCTATAACAACGACAAGTGGACACGCTCATGAGTGCACGTCTCCTCCCGGCGCTGCTCGTTATGGCTCTTCTGGCTTTGCCCGCGCTTGCCGATTCCCCCAGCTTCGATCGTTCCACCGTGGTGCCGGTGGAGATCCCGGCGGGGACGTCGATGGCGAAGATTCCCGACACCAAGCAATTCCGGTTCAACGAGTTCACGGGTGTCCTGCACAAGGACGGCAACTGGACCCTCCAGGGCATCATCAGTCATTCCGGCCTGCTCTGTGCCACCTATGAAACCGGTGCCCGCTTCGGCATCGGTGACGCGGAGTGTCGCGACGTCAACTGGATCACGCGCATGCAGTACGTGACCCGGCGCCAGCAGTGCAACAACGCCCAGGCCGAACATCGCGGCGGCTACCACGAACCCTTGCTCGAATACGAGTTCCTGCAGATCAACTGTGCCGAACTCAGCCTTCGCTGCAGCGGCGGACGCTGCAACTGGGCCCGGCCCTGAGCGGCCGGGGCTTTCGCCCCGCAACCCACCCGGCCGCAAACCCGTCGGACCGAACACCGGAGAGTCGAGATGAACGCATGTCTGTTGACGAGGATCCGGCCCCTGGGGCTGTGTGCCCTGCTCGGTATGGCCGGGCTGGGGCTGGCCGGGTGCGGTGACACCGAGCCGCTGGATTCCGGGAGCGACGTCGTCCGCCCGGTGAAGGCCTTTACGATTCCCGCGGCATCCGATGGTGCCTCGCGCAGCTTTCCGGGGCGCGTGCGCGCCGCAGAGCGTGTCGAGCTGGCTTTTTCCATGCCGGGAAAACTGATCGAACTGCCGGTCGTGCAGGGACAGCCGGTGCAAGAGGGTGACGTCGTCGCCCGTCTCGACCCGCGCGATTACCAGAGCGAAGTGCAGGCCGCGCAGGCCCAGTTCAACGAGGCGAAGGCCAACTTCGAGCGGGGCAAGGACCTGGTCGAGCAGGGCCACATCTCGCGCATGGATTTCGACCGGCTGCGTGCCAACTACGAGGTGGCCGGGGCTCGACTGAACACGGCGCGCAAGGCGCTGGACGACACGGCGTTGCTGGCGCCGTTCGACGGGACCATCGCCCGGCGCCATGTCGACAACTTCCAGGAGGTCCGTGCCAACGAGCCCATCGTGGGCCTGCAGGACAACCGCGTCATCGAGATCGTCGTCGACGCCCCCGAACAGCTTGTCGCCGCAAGTCCCGGTGACGGGCAGGCACGCCTCGTCGCCACCTTCGAAGCCTTGCCCGGCGTGCGCTTCCCGCTCACCGTGCGCGAGTTCAGCGCCGAGGCCGACCCCGATACGCAGACCTACGAGATCGTCCTCGCCATGCCGCGACCGGAGACCGCCAATATCCTTCCCGGCATGACCGCGAATGTCATTGCCTGGCGGCCTGCGCCCGACGGCCCGGCCAACGGTTCCATCCGGATCCCCGCGGTGGCCGTGTTCGCGAACGAGGCCGGCGAGCCCCAGGTCTGGACCATCGCCGAGGACGGCACCGTCAGTCGCCAGCCGGTGACCACGGGGACACTCGCCGGCCAGGACCGTATCGAGATCCTGTCGGGTCTCGAGCCCGGCGACACCGTCGCGGTGGCCGGGGTGACGCGGCTACGCGAGGGCCAGGTCGTGCGCCCGGTCGAAAGCATCGCCTACGACTGACCGGTGATGCGCATGAATATCGCCGAGTGGAGCATTCGCAAGTCCGTGATCACCTGGGTGCTGACCCTGATCATGGTGGTCGGCGGTATACTCGCCTTCAACAACCTGAGCCGCCTGGAAGACCCCGAATTCACCATCAAGCAGGCGGTGGTGTTCACGCCGTACCCCGGCGCATCGGCGGCCGAAGTCGAAAAGGAAGTGACCAACCGCGTCGAACGCGCCGTGCAGGAAATGGGGCAGCTTTGGTACGTGGAGTCCCGGTCGTCGCGCGGGCTCTCGGTCGTGTACGTCAACATCAAGATGGAGTACATGTCCGAGGACCTGCCGCAGGTCTGGGACGAGCTGCGGCGCAAGGTCAACGACCTGCAGCCACAGCTCCCGCCGGGCGCCGGTCCGTCGTTGGTGAACGACGACTTCGGCGACGTGTACGGGGTCTACCTCGCCTTCACGGGCGAGGGTTACACCGATGCCGAGCTGTACGAGACCGCGAAGTTTCTGCAGCGCGAGCTGCTCAAGGCGCAGGGCGTCAAGCGCATCAGCCTGTACGGTGCACAGAAAGAGGCGATCTACGTGGAGATGCGCCGCGAGAAGATGGCAGAGCTCGGCATCTCGCCGACCGACATCTACCAGGCCCTCGCCAACAAGAATCTGGCCGCCCCGGCCGGATACATCACCCTGGGCGCCGAGTACCTCCCGGTCAATCCCACTGGTGAATTCAAGTCCGCCACCGACTTCGGCGACCTCCTGATCGCCAGTCGGCGCGACACGGGGCGTCTCATCTACCTGCGCGACGTGGCCGATATCCGCCGGGGTTACCAGGAGCCCCCGGCCGCCATCCTCCGCCTCGACGGGAAGCCCGCCATCGGTCTCGCCGTGTCCACCGTCAAGGGCGGAAACGTGGTCGAGATGGGGGCGTCGCTGAAGGCCCAGTTCCAGCGCCTGCAGCCCCAGCTCCCGGTCGGCATGGACGTGCACGTCATCGCGCTGCAGCCCGATGCGGTGACGCTCGCGATCAATGGCTTCCTGGTCAGCCTGCTGCAGGCCGTCGTCATCGTTGTCGTGGTGTTGCTGTTCTTCATGGGGCTGCGCAGCGGGCTCATCATCGGCGGCGTGCTGTTCGTCACGATCCTCGGCACGTTCATCTTCATGGCGATGGGCGACATCACCCTGGAGCGCATTTCACTCGGTGCACTGGTCATTGCACTGGGCATGCTCGTCGACAATGCCATCGTCGTGACGGACGGCATGCGCATGCGTATGCAACAGGGTATCGATGCCACGGCGGCCGCGCGCGAGGTCGTCGGTCAGACGGCCATCCCGTTGCTGGGCGCCACCTTCGTCGCCATCGCTGCCTTTGCCGCCATCGGTACATCCCAGGACAGCACCGGCGAATACACGCGCTCGCTGTTCACCGTGATCATGATCTCGCTGCTGCTGAGCTGGGTGACGGCGGTGACCGTCACGCCGCTCTTCTGCAAGCACTTCCTCAAGCCGCGCCAGGTGGCGAGCCAAGGCGAGGCCTATGACGGGCGTTTCTACCAGGTCTACCGCCGGTTCCTCGCCGGGTGTATCCGCCATCGCTGGGTGACGACCGGCGTGGTGGTCCTCATGTTCGCCTCGGCGCTCGCGGGATTTGGACAGGTCAAGCAAAGCTTCTTTCCCGATGCGACGCGCCCGCAGCTTTACATCGATTACTGGTTTCCGGATTCCTATCACATCGAGGCCGTCGCCGGGCGCCTGCAACATGCCGAGGAGATGCTGCTTGCTACCGATCACGTCACTGGCGTGGCCACCGAGGTCGGCGGCGGCCAGCCCCGCTTCCTCCTCACCTACACGCCGGAACAGCCGCGTGACAACTTCGGGCGCATCATCGTCAGCGTGGATGATTACAAGGTGATCGCAGACCTGGCGCCGACGATTCAGCAGGCGATGGACGCCGAATTCACCGATGCCTTGGTCAACGTGCGCGAGTTCGCCCTCGGCCCGTCGACCGGCGGCAAGATTCAACTGCGGATCTACGGCGACGATGCGGCCGTGCTGCGGCAGCTCGCGGCGCGCGCCGAGTCCATCCTGCAGGATGATCCCCTGTCCAAGGCCGTGCGCAACGAATGGGGTGACATGGTCAAGGTCCTGCGGCCCGACATGGCCGAGGCCCAGGCGCGCAGCGCGGGCGTCGACCGGCCGCACCTGGCGCGTACCATCGAGATGTCGATCGAGGGCAGCCAGGTGGGCGTGTTCCGTGAGCGCGACGAGCTGTTGCCCATAATCGCGCGTGCGCCGGACTCCGAACGCACGGACTTCGACAACCTCGCGGCACTGCCGGTGTGGAGCCCCGCAGCGCAGGCCAACATTCCGCTCGGTCAGCTCGTGAGCGGCTTCGATATCGAGTTCGAGAACGCCAACCTGTGGCGCCGCGACCGCGCCCGCATGATCCGCATTCATGCCGATCCGCGCGAAGCTCTGCCGAGCGAGCTGCTGAATCGCGTGAAACCCGAAATCGAACGCGCGCTCGATGTCGACCTCGCGCGCTATTTCTCGATCAGCGAGGAGGCCGCCGCAGCGATGTGGGCGGACTACAGTGCCCAGACCATTCCGGTGCGCGACACCGACGCCATTCCCCTCAAGGGCATGCCCGGCTATTTCATGGCCTGGGGGGGCGAGGCGGAGGACTCGGCGCGCGCGACCGCACAGATCGCCGGCAAGTTGCCGATCTTCTTCGGGCTGATGGTGCTGATCGTTATCTTCCTGTTCAATTCCATTCGCAAGACGGTGGTTATCTGGTTGACCGTGCCGTTGGCGATCATCGGGGTGACGGTGGGCCTGCTGATGTTCAACCAGCCGTTCGGTTTCATGGCGCTGCTGGGGCTCATGAGTCTGGCGGGCATGTTGATCAAGAATGCGATCGTACTCATTGACCAGATCGATGCGGAACTGGCAGCCGGCAAACCACCCTTCGAGTCGATCGTGGACGCCGGCGTGAGCCGCATCATGCCGGTATCGATGGCGGCGGCCACCACCATCCTGGGGATGGTGCCCCTGCTGGCCGACGCGTTCTTCGTTTCCATGGCCGTGACCATCATGTTCGGTCTCGGCTTCGCGACCGTCCTGACGTTGATCGTCGTCCCGGTGTTCTACGCGCTGATTTTCCGTGTGCCCGCTCCCCGAGCGGTCCGCGGTGGCTGACCATGCGAGGTGAGACAACGATGAGAGTTCGAGCTTTTGCACTGGCGGGGCTGATGATGCTCGTCACCTGGAGCCCTGGCGTCCTCGCGCGATGGACCCAGACGCTCCCGCCCGTGTCCAAGGACGACGTGGCGATGATGAAGGCCGCTGCGCGGGAGGGGATGGACGACAAGCCCGTGGGTGCGACGAACACCTGGAGCAATCCCGAGACGAAAAACTCTGGCGAGGTCACGCTGCTGCGCCGCTTCGAGGAAGACGGCCGGGAATGCCGTATTCTTCGGCACGTCGTCAACGTCGCAAATTACAGCCCCTGGGAGCGGCGCACCAAGATCTGCCGCGACGCGGCAGGTCAGTGGGAGGTGCGGCCGCTGAGCGCGCCGGAAGACGAGTGATCAGTCCTCGGCGCCGGGGTGGTGGTAGGCCCCCTTGCCGCCGCGTTTGACCGTGTACATGGCCTGGTCCGCCTTGCGCAGCAGGGCGTCGCTGGTCTGGGCATCGGTCGGGTAGAACGCGAGCCCGATGCTCGCGCCGATCTGCACCGACTGACCGTCGCTGAGTTCGATCGGTGCGCTCAGCGCCGCGATGATCTTGTCCGCGATCTGGTAGGCCGTGTCCGCCTCCCGCACCCCCGTGATCACCACCGTGAACTCGTCGCCGCCGATCCGGGCGACGGTATCCATCTCGCGGACCGAACGCCGCAGGCGTGAGGCCACCTGGCTGAGTACGAAGTCACCGACCTGGTGGCCATGCTCGTCGTTGATGTCCTTGAAGCCGTCCAGGTCCACGTAGAGCAGGGCGAGCGGCAACTCCTCGCGTAGCGCCCGCGCCATCCCCATGTTGAGGCGGTCGAAGAACAGCGCGCGGTTGGGCAGGTCCGTGAGCGGGTCGTGGTGCGCCATGTGGGTCAGCCGTTCCTCTGTCTCGCGCTGGCGCGTGATGTCGCGCGTGATGCCGAGGAAGCCGATGACCGTCCCGTCCTCGCCGCGCATCGCGTTGACCGTCATGTCCGTCCACACCGTGCTGCCGTCCTTGCAGGGCTGTTCGAAGGTGTACTGTTCCGACGGCAGTTCGCCGTGTGCGCGCAGGTGCGTCAGCGCTTCGCGGGCAACCTTGTAGGACTCGGGCGTCAGCGCCTGCTGCATGGTCTGGCCCACGATCTCCTCGGGCTTGAAGCCGCGCAGGCGCTCGACGGAGGGACTGACGTAGGTGATGCGCCCGTCGAAGTCGAGCGTCCAGATCACGTCGAGCGCATTCTCGGCCAGCAACCGGAACTTCTGTTCGCTGGCGCGCAGGGCCTCCTCGGCGCGATGGCGTTCGGTAACGTCCACCGCGAGCGAGGCGAAACCGATGACCCGGCCCTGGCCGTCGCGCAGGGCGGTGTTCATCCACTCGCAGAGGATACGCCCGCCGTCGCGCGTCACGTTCCAGTTGGTGGAGTGCACCACCCCTGCCTTCGCCACCAGTTCATGGATCACGTCGCGACAATGCACGTCCTGGTCCCCGGGGACCAGGCGGCTCATGAACTCGCGCCCCATCATCTCCTCGCGGCGCCAGCCGAAGATGGTCTCGGCATGCCGGTTCCAGCCGGTGACGTTGAGCTGGTGATCCCAGAGCATGAACGCCACCGGCGCGTTCTCGTAGACCACGCGATAACGCGCCTCGCTCTGGCGCAGGCGCTGGTTGAGCCGGTGGATGTAAAGCGCGATGCCGCTCACGACCAACAGCACGAGGAGGCCGAGCAGCGCGGCCATGACGACGGTCCAGTCGTAACCCTTCTTGCCGGGGGGAGGCGTGTACACGAAATCATCCAGCGCGATATCGTGCGGGATCATGCCGACACTGGCGTAGGCGCCGGCGATGTGTTCCCAGCGACCCATTTGCATGTAGCCGGGCTCGATCACCTCCGGGTGCATGAGGTCTTGCATCTGCCGGGCCTCGAATAGCAGGTGCTCGAAACTGTGAAGGGAGCCATAGCGGTCGAGGATCAGGCTGGCGATTTCGCGCGGCTCTTGCATGGCGTAGATCCAGCCGCGTATCGTCGCGCGCCGGAACGCCTCCACGCGTTCCGGCCGGTTCTCGACCTGGGAGCGCGTGGTGAAGAAGTTGTCGCCGTAAAAATCGAGGCCGGCCATGACCGGTCTCAGCAACAGGTACGGCTGGCCGAGCTGACGGAGTTCGAAGACCTCGTCCGTGACGTAGACGGTCATCGCGTCGGCCTCGCCGTTCATGAGCGGATCGATGGTGCTCGCGTGGGCCACGGTCTCGAGATCATCGATGGTTAGCCCTTCGTGGGCGAGATAGGCCTCGAGCTCGTCCGCATTCTCCTCGTACATGACGCGCCGCCCTTTCAGGTCGTGCAGGTCCGTGATGCCGGTTTCCGGAATCGAGAGGAAGGCCAGTGGCGAGTGCTGCATCGTCACGCCGAGGACCACGACCGGGGCCCCGGCGGCATAGTCGAGCAGCAGACCGGTGGAACCGACGCCGAAGTCCGCATCCCCTGCGAGCAGGGTCTGCAGCACGTCCTGACCGGGTCGGGCTTCCAGGATGGTGAGGTCCAGGCCCTCCTCGGCGTAGAAGCCTTTCTCCAGCGCGGCGTAGTAGCCGGCGAACTGGAACTGGTGCTGCCACTTGAGCTGCAGCGTCACGGGATCGAGGTGGTCGTGAGCCCAGGTGGCGGCGGGAAAGAGCAGCGCGAATCCCAGACACAGGCGCAGGAACCCGGCCCGCGCGCGGATGTACGGTCGGGCGCTACTGGATTCAGACCCCCTCATGGCCGATGATGATTCCTTTCCCGGCATGGACGCCGGTGGCGAGAATGGCAGTGGTTGGCGGTTTCACCTTCGCGACGACCTGCGTCGTGGCGGCGCGAAGCCGCATTATAGGCGCACGCCCTGTAAATATGCCAAAAAATGCCTGAAAATCATGGACATACGAGATGACAAAGCCGACATACCTGACAATTTCGCACGGGGATCCGTCCGGCTGCCGCCCCGGCTGCGGAGCCTGTTGCATCGCGCCGTCCATCAGCACGCCGATTCCGGGTATGCCAAAGGGCAAGCCGGCGGGTGTGCGCTGTGTTCAGCTCGACACGCAGAACCGTTGCCGCCTGTTCGGCCGGCCGGAGCGCCCGGCGGTCTGCATCGCGCTCCAGCCCGAGCCTGAGATGTGCGGACGGGATGCGGCGGACGCCTTCGATTTCCTCACGCGGCTGGAGCAGGCCACGCGTTGATGATGGGACGCCCCGCCACCGGGCGAATCTGCTTGTAAGAAAACTCGACTGCAGATAAAAATACGCCTGCCCGGCGCCGCATCCGCGAGCGCCCCAGTCCCTCAACTTTTTCTGTCTACGGAAGTGTGGTCATGTCGCAAGGCGACGTCGTGGCTGCGATCAATCCCTGCGTGGAATGCGGTGCTTGTTGTGCCACGTTCCGCGTCTCGTTCTACTGGGCCGAGGCCGACGACGCGCCGGGCGGCATCGTGCCCGTGGCGCTCACCGGCAAGCTCAGTCCTCACCTGCGCGTGATGCAGGGAACCGACCAGCCGGAACCGCGTTGCCGTGCCCTGCACGGCGAGATCGGCGTGAATGTGAGCTGCGCCATCTACCCGCAGCGCTCCAGCACCTGCCGCGAGTTCAAGGTGGCCTGGGAGGATGGCGAGCCGAACGAGGCCTGCAACCGGGCCCGTGCCCGCCACGGCCTCCCGCCGCTCGGGCCCCCGACCGAGCATCATCCGGACGTGACCCGCGCGGCCTGATGCCTCAGCGGGTGTCGTCCCTCTCCCCGGTCGCCGCCCCGTCCGCCGCGTCGGACTGTGCGTCCTGCATGGCCTCCACCCAGTAGGGTTCCGCCTCGCAGGAACAGCTGTCGTGCCAGTCCGGCACGTCTTCGTGCATGCTGATGCGGCTGCGCGTGCGGCGCGGCGTGCTTGCGCGGTTTCTGTCCATGGCTTGACCTATAACATGTAAATCATTTACCTCTTAAGTATAGTCCGGGTGGTTGATCTCTGCCGCGGAGGCGCCATGCTCAACATCGAACAACCGCGCGACGACCGCGTGGCCCTGTCGCACCTGGGTTTTCGTCCCTTCTTTCTGCTCGCCGGTCTCTATGCGGTGATCTCCATGGCCCTTTGGCTGTGGCTGTATCACGGCCAACCCGGGATCACTCCCATGACGCTGGCGCCGTCGCAGTGGCATGCCCACGAGATGATCTATGGCTACGCGCTGGCGGTGGTGGCCGGTTTTCTACTGACCGCGGTGCGCAACTGGACGGGGGTGCAGACGCTGCACGGCTCTGCGCTGTTGCTGCTGGCTCTGTCCTGGCTGGCGGGACGCATCCTCGCCTGGGTGCCCGGGGCCGTGCCGGCGATGGCGCTACTGGACCTGGGCTTCAACCTCGCGCTGGTGGCGGCGGTGATGTATCCGGTGGCAAGGGCGCGGCAGTGGACGCAGATGCCCGTCCTGGCCCTACCCCTGGCGACGGCCGCCCTGCACCTCGTGTTTTATGCGGGGTTGCTGGGCCTGTTACCGCGCGGCGTCCCGATCGGGCTCTACGGGGGGCTGTATCTCGTCGTGCTCCTGATCCTGGTCATGGGGCGGCGGGTGATCCCGTTCTTCATCGAGAAGGGGGTCGGAGAAGCGGTGCAGGTTCGCAACCGGCACTGGGTGGATGTGGGCACCGTGGTGCTGATGCCGGCCTTCATCGTCGCGGAGCTGGCGCAGGGCGCGCCGTGGATGGCGGGCCTGCTCGCGCTGGTCCTTGCCCTCCTGCAGTCCGTCCGTCTCTATGACTGGCACCATCCGGCCATCTGGCGCCGTCCGCTGCTGTGGAGTCTCTACCTTGCTGTCGCCTGGATGGCGCTCGGGTTCGCCCTGCGAGCAATGTCGCTGGTCACGCCGCTCGATCCCTTCGCCGCCCTGCATGCCTTCGCCTATGGCGGTATCGGGCTGGTGACCTTGAGCATGATGTGTCGGGTGAGCCTGGGCCATACCGGGCGCAGTGTCTTCGTGCCCCCCCGGTCGGTGACCTGGATGCTGCTGCCCGTGGCGCTGGGCGCGCTGGTGCGCGTGGTGTTGCCGTTGTGGCTGCCGGCGTGGCCTGGGATCTGGATCGGTGTCTCGCAGGGCTTGTGGATCGCGGGCTTTGGCCTGTTCGCGCTCGTCTACGCGCCGATGCTGGTCCGACCCCGGGTCGACGGGCGTTACGGCTGAGCCGGATCACAGGCCGCCACGCCGAAGAGCCGCGCCGCGTTGCGGCAGGCCAGGGCCTCGGCCACCTCGGGGGGCAGCTGCGCGAGCCAGCCGCGGATCTCCCCGGCGACTTCGCCGTAGGTCTCCCAGCGGTTGGCGCTGAAGGTATCCACCCCGACCAGGAAGCGGTCGGGGTGCTCGATGAACAGCAGTTCCCACTCGGGATCGAGCCGGCCCCCGGGCGCGATGCGCCCGTCGCGCACGGACAGGTCGACATAGAGCCGGGGGTAGCGCGCGAGATAGTCGCGCAGCAGCGGGGGATACGGATAGGCCCCTGCGTGGGCCCACAGCACGGTCACCCCGGGTGCCCTGTCGAACACGGCGTCGAGCGTGGCGGGGTCGGTATGGAGCTGCAATGGCAGCCGGTGCTGGTCCGCAAGGTCGACGATGGCCCCGAACACCGGGCTGTGCCGTTGCGGTGCGAACAGGTGCAGCTCGCCGATGCCGTGCCAGGGTCCATCCTCGAGCGCGGCAGCGACGCGCGCCGGCAGGGTGTCGTCCGTAGGCCAGCGTTGCTTGTCCGCCGGTGTGCGGTAGACACCGAGCAGTGGCAGGATGCGGTCCGGTGCGGCCGCGTGCAGGGCGAGAACCGCCTCGGGCGGCCGTGAGGTGACGACGGCCGCCGTCGTCTGCGCCGCATCCAGAATGCCGATCGCGGCCTCGGGCGTGAGTGCGTGCTCGGCATCGAAGTGCAGGTGCGTGTCGAACAGCGGCTGTGCCTGCACGGCCGCGGGCAGTGTCGCCGCCAGCAGGGCGGAGATCAGAAGGTGGGAGATGCGGGGGGCGAGGACCATGTCCTCATTGTGCGGGATACGGGCGCCGGATCAAGAGCCGGACGCCGGGCGGGGACGTGGCCGCGCTGGCGCGGGGCCAGCGCCGCGGCACCCTGGGTATCAGTTCTTGTAGCGGTAGCTGATACGACCCTTGGTCAGGTCATACGGGGACATTTCGAGCTTGACCTTGTCACCGGTGACGACACGGATGCGGAACTTGCGCATCTTGCCGGCGGCGTAGGCCTGCACTTCCATCCCGTTTTCCAGTTCGACGCGGAAACGCTGATCGGGCATGACGTCGGTGACGACGCCTTCCATTTCGATGAGTTCTTCTTTAGCCATGTAGTAATCGCTCTCCTTCGCATCGGTGGACATGCAGCGATGCGGATTCAGTCTGTGTGAGTTGTTTCGCTAGCAAAAACGCACCGCGGTGGACAGCGGCCGGATTCGGCTCCAGCCGGAAAGGGCGGGGTACGAAAAGCGTGAGCTCTATCTGCTGCTAGCACATGAAGCAACGTGCGCTCACTCATTATACACGAACTGGCCTTTAGATTCAGTCACTTAGTGATTTATCCGGCGAAAGACCCTGTAACCCGCATTGGAGCGCCGATTTATGCGTCAGGCACGGAACCGGTCGAGCCGGAAATCGGCCTGCGTGGCGAGCTGTGCCATGGTCTGGATCGACTGCTGGCAGGCGGGGTCGGCCTGCCAGTAATAGGGCGTCATGTGCAGCAGGCGGGCCACGTCCCCCTCGCCCGCGACGGCGAGCGGAAAACTCAGCGACTCGCTGCCGGCGTATGCCAGGCCCTCCAGCACCGTCGGCGGTGCCTCGTGCTCGCGCGGGTCGTCGTAGATCAGCGTGCGCAGCTCGAACAGGTGGCGCGGCCCGGGGGTGACGCGCAGGAAGGTGCCGCCCGGGCGCAGCGTGCGTCGGATCTCTGCGGGATCGGTGGGGGCGAAGACCGAGACGGCGAGATCCAGGCTGGCATCCGCCACCGGCAGGCGGGCGGTGCTGGCCACGGCGAAGTCCACGTCGCCATAGCGCCTGGCCGCCATGCGCACACCGTCGCGGGCGATGTCGATGCCCCCCACCCAGGCGCGGGGCGCCTCGCCGGCCAGCACCGCGGCGATACGGCCGGTGTAATATCCCTCCCCGCAACCAAGGTCGAGCAGGGCAAAGGCCGAGGCCCCGCGTGCCTGTCGCTCGGCCCGGCAGCGTGCCGCCAGCGCCTCGGCAAGCGGCGCATAATAGCCGCGTTCCAGGAACTCGCGCCGGCTGCGCAGCATGGCACGCGCATCGCCAGGTTCGGCGCTGCGCTTCTGGGAGGCCAGCAGGAGGTTGACGTAGCCCTCCCTCGCGCGATCGAAGGTGTGGCCGTGTTCACAGCGGTAGCTGCGCTCCGCCAGTGCGAGCGGTGCACGGCACACGGGACAGGTCCAATGGGTCGGCGTCATGGTCATGGGTGCTGCGGCTGGAGTGGCCATCTTACGCGAGGCCCCGTAAACGCGCACTCAGGCCGCGGGAACTGGTGCCGCCAAGGCGGCTGTGCCAGCATGGGCCTTCTGGCAGCACCCGTCCGGAGGAAGGATGCAGCGTGGTATTCGATTACCTGCGGCCGGCTTGGCGGCCCTGTTGATGATCCTGGCGGTGTCCGGGCTGAGCCGCGCTGCCGCGGAGGAAACCTTGAACGCCGGTGAAATGGCCCCTGAGTTCAGCCTGGTCGACCAGCACGGCGACACCCGGGCACTCGCCGATTACCGCGGCGAGTGGGTAGTGCTGTACTTCTACCCCAAGAACGACACGCCGGGCTGCACCACCGAGGCCTGCGCCTTCCGCGACGACTATTTCATGTTGCGGGAGCGGGGCGCCCGGGTGCTGGGCGTGAGCCTGGACTCGGCCGAGAGCCACGCGGCCTTCGCGGAGAAGTACGGCCTGCCCTTCCCGCTGCTCGCCGATACCGAAGGCGAGGTGGCGAGAGCCTACGGGTCCCTCTGGGGTATCTGGCCGCTGCGCTTTGCCAAGCGCCACACCTTCATCGTCGATCCCGACGGGCGCATCGCGCGCATCTACCGGGAGGTCAAGCCGAAGACGCACTCCGCCCAGGTGCTCACCGACCTCAAGGCGCTCCAGGGCGAACCCTGAACGCGCCGGTTATTGACGGACGTCATCCCATCGCGCGCGAGGCCTCGCCGCATCCGTCCCACGGGGCTATTCTGACAAAAAAGGGCGGGTCTTCCGCCTTCAGACCATGGGGTGATATGGAACGAACCAAGACCAGCAACATGGCGGTGTTCTGCGACTTCGAGAACGTCGCCCTCGGGGTGCGCGATGCCCGCTATTCGGCCTTCAGTATCCAGAAGGTGCTTGAGCGGCTGTTGCTCAAGGGCAACATCGTCGTCAAGAAGGCCTACTGCGACTGGGACCGCTACAAGGAATTCAAGCCCGTCATGCACGAGGCCGCCTTCGAGTTGATCGAGATCCCGCACCTGCGCCAGTCCGGCAAGAACTCGGCCGACATCCGCATGGTCGTGGATGCCCTCGATCTCTGCTACACCAAGGCGCACGTCGACACCTTCGTCATCATCTCCGGGGATTCCGACTTCTCGCCGCTGGTGAGCAAGCTGCGCGAGAACAACAAGACCGTGATCGGCGTCGGGGTGAAGAACTCGACCTCCGACCTGCTGACCGCCAACTGCGACGAATTCATCTACTACGACGACCTGGTGCGCGGCGAAACGCAGCCGCCCAAGAAGCGCAAGACGGCCACCCGCAGTACGACCAAGAAAAAGCCCAGCGACGAGGAGCGCCGCCGACAGGAGGGGCTCGACCTCGTGGTGTCGACCGTCGAGGACCTGTTCGAGGAACGCGGCGAGGACGAAAAGGTCTGGGGCTCGATGGTCAAGCAGATGATCAAGCGGCGCAAGCCGGGCTTCAACGAAAGCTATCACGGGTTCCGCAGCTTCAGCGCGCTGCTCGAGGAGGCACAGTCGCGCAAGCTGTTGGAGCTGGAGCGTGACGAGAAATCGGGCGGGTACGTCGTGAGGCCGGTCGTCGCCGAATAGGCCGGCGCCTCGTCGGAAACCGGGCGACGACGTATCCGTGATCGAGAAGGGAAACAGCGAGAGGTAGCCAGCCATGAAGTTGCCGTTGCAGATCACATACCGTCACATGGACAAGCCCGATACGCTGGATGAAAGAATCCGCGAACGGGCCGACAAGCTTGACCAGTTCGCGCCCAATATCATGAGCTGCCGCATCGTGGTGGACGCCCCGCACCAGCACAAGACCAAGGGCAATCTCTACCAGGTGAGTGTCGACGTGACGCTTCCGGGCCACGAGATCGCCGTCACGCGCAGCCCGGATGAGCACCAGGCACACGAGGATCCCTACGTGGTGGTGCGTGACGTGTTCGACGCCGTCGAGCGCCAGCTCGAAGACCTCATGCGCAAACAGGACCAGCGGACCCGCCCGCACGAAACCCCGCCCCATGGCCGCGTCTCGCGCCTGGTGCCGGACGAGGACTATGGCCGCATCGAGACCTCGGACGGGCGCGACATCTATTTTCACCGCAACAGCGTCATCAATGCCGACTTCGACAAACTCAATGTCGGGGACGAGGTGCGCTTCGATGAGGAGTCCGGCGACCACGGCCCCCAGGCCTCCACCGTGCGGGTGATCGGCAAGCATCACATCGTGGGGTGATGGCGGGTCCGGCCGGCAGTGCGCGATTTCACGCAACCGGCATCCTGTGTTTTCATGAGGACTCGTTGATCTCACGGAGCCCGTTCCCATGGCCAGCCGCAAGAAAGCCTCACCGCTTGCCAATCCGCGCAGCCGCCTGGAGCTGCGCAACGCCACGGCGCGCGATGCCGCCCGGATCGCCGCACTCACCGACCGTGTCTACGGCAAGGCCGGTCAGCACGGCTATACCAAGGCGGCCATCACCGGCCAGATCAACAACTACCGCAAGGGCCAGTTCGTGGTGCTCGCCGACGAGAAGATCGTCGGTTACTGCGCGACCTTCCGCATCAGCGAGCGCCTCGCGCTCAAGCCCCACACCTGGGCCGAGATCACCGGGAACGGCTATGCCTCCCGCCACGAACCACAGGGCGACTGGCTCTACGGCATGGAGGTGTGCGTCGACCCCGAGTACCGCGGGTACCGCATTGGCCAGCGCCTCTACAACGCGCGCAAGCAGCTCTGCCAGCAGGAGGGGCTCAAGGGCATTGTCTTCGTCGGGCGCCTGCCCTCGCTCGCCCGGCGCCTCAAGAAGTTCGACAGCGTCGAGGACTACATTGAGCAGGTCGAGCAGCAGCGGCAGCGCGACCCGGTGCTTTCCTTCCAGCTCCGCAACGGCTTCGAGGTCTACGGCGTCATCCCGGACTACGACATCGATGACCGCCAGTCGCTCGGTTATGGCGTGCACCTGGTATGGCACAACCCGAACCTGCCGGACGAGGCGACCACCACCCGGGACCATCCGCAGCCCGAACGACTGCCCGACCGGGTGCGCATCGGCACCGTGCAGTACAAGCAGCGTCGCGTCGAATCCTTCGAGGAGTTCCTGAAGATCGTCGAGTATTTCGTCGACGTGGTTGCCGACTACGACGGCGACTTCGTGGTGTTTCCCGAGCTGTTCCCCCTGCAGCTGCTCTCGATCGAGGACCAGGAGCTCAATCCGGCCGAATCCATCGAGGCGCTCACCAAGTACACGCCCCGCTTCAAGGCGGCGCTGCATGACCTGAGCCTGCGCTACAACATCAACATCATCGGTGGCTCGCACCCCACCCGGGTCGAGAGCGGCCGCGTGGAAAACATCTCCTACATCTTCCTGCGCAACGGCGAGATCCACGAACAGCCCAAGATCCATCCCACACCGAACGAGGTCTACTGGTGGAACATCGAGGGCGGCGACTACGTGCACGCCATAGAAACCGACTGCGGACCGATCGGCGTGCTCATCTGCTACGACTCGGAGTTTCCCGAGCTCGCCCGGCATCTCGCCGACCAGGGCGTGCAGATCCTGTTCGTGCCGTTCTGTACCGACGAACGGCAGAGCTACCTGCGGGTGCGCTACTGCTGCCAGGCGCGTGCCGTGGAAAACCAGTTCTACGTGGTCATGTCCGGCAACGTCGGCAACCTGCCCAACGTGGCCAACATGGATATCCAGTACGCGCAGAGCTGCATCCTCACGCCCTGCGACTTTCCCTTTGCCCGCGATGGTATCGCCGCGGACACCACGCCCAATGTCGAGACGGTGGCCATCGCCGACCTGCGCCCGGAGGTTCTCACCCAGGCGCGCAATGACGGCACGGTGCAAAACCTCAAGGACCGCCGTCACGACCTCTACCATGTCCGCTGGCGCGGCAAGTAGCCGCGTTCTGTAACATTTGTTTGCGTTCATCCCCCCGCTCGCAGGGCTGGTATGCGCGCCCGCTCGTGTATGATCGAGACTAAAGGCCCGCACTCGATGGGCCGGCAACGAGCGACATGACGACACCCATCCTGATCTGCGACGACTCCAGTCTTGCGCGCAAGCAAATGGCACGCGCCCTGCCTGCCGGCTGGGACGTGGATGTGACCTTTGCCGCCAATGGCGCCGAGGGCCTGGAGGCCATTCGCGTCGGCAAGGGCGAGGTGGTGTTTCTCGATCTCAACATGCCCGAGATGGACGGCTACGAGGTCCTCGAGGCGATTCGCAAGGAAGACCTTCCGGCCCTCGTCGTGGTCGTCTCGGGGGACATCCAGCCCGAGGCTCATTCACGCGTTACCCGGCTCGGCGCCATGGGCTTCATCAAGAAGCCCATCGACACCGACGAGCTGATGGGCGTGCTCGAGAAATTCGGCATTCGCCCGGAGCCTGCCGCCTCGCGCGAGGAGATCGATATCGAGGTCTCACTGCAGGACTGCTACCAGGAGATCGCCAACGTGGCCATGGGCCGCGCCGTGGACCAGCTCGCGCGGCTGCTCAATGCCTTCGTGCACATGCCGATCCCGCGCGTGACCCAGACCCGGCGCGGCGACCTGCGCGCCGTGCTCGAGCAGATCTCCGAGGACGACACCGTATCGGCCGTGTGCCAGGGGTTCATCGGCTCCGGCATCGCCGGCGAGGCGCTGCTGATCTTCAACGAGGCCAGCTACGAGGACCTGGCCGAGCTGATGCGCTATGACGGCACGATCGACCACCATCACCAGCTCGAGCTGCTCATGGACATGGCCAGCGTGTTGATTGGCGCCTGCCTCAACGGTATCGCCCAGCAGCTCGACGTGAGCTTCAGCCAGGGGCATCCGGCGGTCATTGGGCAGCACGTCAAGATGCGCGACCTGTTGCGCGACGAGGCCAGCAACTGGTCCGAGGCGCTGACCATCGAGATGGGCTATTCCATCGAGAGCCGCAACATCAGCTGCGAGCTGCTCCTGCTGTTCACCCCCGACTCGCTCGACCGCCTCAACGAGCTGCTCACCTACGGCTGGGCCGCCCATGGATAACAGCGGCAAGATTGATATCCGCGATCTGCACTGGATGATGGACATGCTGCAGTCCATCGACGTCGGCCTGGTCGTGCTCGATCGCGATTACCGCATCCAGATCTGGAACAGCTTCATGGCCAATCACTCGGTGGTGGGTACCGAGAAGGCGATCGGCCAGCGTCTCTTCGAGCTCTTTCCGGAGGTCCCGGAGCAGTGGTTCAAGCGCAAGGCCGAGCCGGTGTTCGAACTGCGCAGCCGCACCTTCACGGTCTGGGAGCAGCGGCCCTTCCTGTTCCGCTTCAAGAACTACCGGCCGATCACCGGCTCGGCGCCGTACATGTACCAGAACGTGTCCTTCATACCGCTGGTGTCTTCCAACGGCCAGGTGGATCACGTGGGGCTGATCGTCTACGACGTCACAGACCAGGCCGTCGGCAAACTCGCCCTCGAGGTCGCCAACGAAAAGCTCGAGCAGCTGAGCCGCACCGACCGGCTGACCGGCCTGTTCAACCGCGGCCACTGGGAGGAGACGCTGCAGCGCGAGTTCAAACGCGCAAAGCGCACCGGCCAGCCCTTCAGCTTGATGATGTTCGACATCGACCACTTCAAGAAGGTGAACGACACCTACGGGCACCCGGCGGGGGACGAGGTGATTCGCCGTACTGCAGCCGCGCTATGGGAGTGTATCCGCGAGACCGATGTAGCCGGGCGCTACGGGGGCGAGGAATTCGCCGTGCTGCTCGTCAATACGGCGGCCGAGGATGCCCACGTGGTGGCAGAGCGCATCCGCACCCGCGTCGAGGCGCAAACCGTCACGCACGATGGCCGCGACATCGGTTACACGGTCAGTCTCGGCATTGCCCAGATGACGGATGACATCGGGTCCCACGAGCAGCTCATCCAGCAGGCGGACGAGGCGCTCTACGCCTCCAAGCAGGGCGGGCGCAACCGCGTGTCGATCTACCGCGGCTGAAGCCAGCAGCCGCGACGGCCCACCTGCCAGCGTACCAGCAGCATGGTGATGATTCCGCCGACGAACCCCAGCCCCGTGTCCTTGTGCGCGTCCCAGATATCGCCCTGCGTGCACAGCCAGGCGGCGTCCACGTGCGGGGCCACGATCACGACCAGTGCCTCCAGCAGCTCGTAGAAAGCACCGAAGGCGAGGATCCCGTTGACCGCCACGAAGTACGACCAGGACAGCCGGATGTGCGCGGCCCGGATGAGCGCCTCCCACATCGGATAGGCTATCAGCACGCCGAAGGCGAGGTGTACCATTCGGTCGTAGGGGTTACGTTCCAGGTCGAAGAATGCCTGGATCCATTGGCCTATCGGCACCTCGAGGTAGGTGTAATGCGCACCGACCAGATGCAGGGTCATGAACAGCGCAAAAAACCCGTAGGAGAGGTTGCTGAACCGGAAGTATCGATACGTCAGGATCAGTAGCGCCACATAGCTGAAGACCAGGACATTCTCAATCAGCCAGATCTCGCGATCGATGGGCTCTATCGCGGCCCAGACCCAGATGATCACGAGCCAGGCAACGGTCAGCTTGAGCGCATTGTTTTGTCGGAAGTGGGGCGGCGCGGGCAGCGTGTTCACGGGTGTTGGATCCCCTTTGCATACCGTCTCAATGTAGCATGGCGGGCATCCCCGTTTCCCCATTTCAGGCGCTATCGGGAGGTAGGCACATTGGTCGATAACGAACTGCTGACGCAGATCATCGAGAACACCAATGACGTGGTCATCGTGACCCGTGCCGGCCTGCTCGACGAGCCGGGGCCGGTCATCGAATACGTGAATGCCGCGTTCACCCGGCTGACGGGCTATCTCCCCGAAGAAGTGATCGGCAAGTCACCCCGCATTCTCCAGGGGCCCGGCACCGACGCCGCAACCCGCCGGCGTATCCGCGACGCGTTGCGCCGTGGCGAACCGGTCCGGGAGGAGATTCTCAATTATGCCAAGGATGGACAAGAATACTGGCTCGATCTGCAGATTATCCCGTTGCGGGGACCGAAGGGCGAGCTGACTCATTTCGCGGCCATCGAGCGCGATCTCACCGAACGTCACCAGGCCGAGCAGGCGCAGCGCGAGAGCGAGCAGCTGTTTCGTTCCGTGATTTCCTCCATGGTTGAAGGCGTGGTGGTCCAGGACGCCGACGGGTTCATCATCGCGAGCAACATCGCCGCCGAGCGCATTCTCGGGTTGAACGCCGATCAGATGGCCGGACGCACCTCGATCGATCCGCGCTGGTCTGCGATTCACCCGGATGGGTCTCCCTTCCCGGGGAACGAACACCCCTCCATGCAGACACTGCGCACCGGTGCGGCCTACCGCGACGTCATCATGGGTGTGCAAAAGGCCGACGATTCCCTGACCTGGATCTCTATCAATACCAGCCCGGTCGTGCTGCGTTCGAGCGACGGCCCGGATGCGGTGGTGTCCACCTTTCACGACGTGACGGAACAGCGGCGGGCAGAGGAGCTCAAGGCCGAGTTCGTGTCCACGGTCAGTCACGAGTTACGGACGCCCCTGACTTCGATCAATGGCGTGATTCGTCTTCTTGGTCGTGGTGGACTGGCTCCCTTGCCCGATTCTGCACGCGAGCTGGTGAACGTGGCTGAGCGCAATTGCGATCGGCTGAATACGCTCATCAACGATCTGCTGGATATGGAGAAGATCGCTGCCGGGAAAATAGCCTTCGAGCTGACGTCCCAGGATCTCGTCGCCCTGATCGAAGGTGCGGTATCGGCCAATCAGCCTTACGCGGAACGCCACCAGGTTCGGTTCGTCTTCGATCATCCCGGCGCCGGCATCCACGTGCAGGCCGACGCGAACCGCATCATCCAGGTCCTGACCAACTTTCTCTCCAATGCCGCGAAATTCTCTCCGGAGGATGGGGCGATCGCGATCGCCGTTGATACCGAGGACCCGGGCTGGGTGCGTGTCACCGTCGCCGACCAGGGTAGCGGCATACCGGAAAGCTTCCGTGGACGGGTGTTCGAGGCGTTTACCCAGAGCGAAGCCGTGGATACCCGGAAACATGGCGGCACGGGTCTCGGGCTCGCCATCTCCAAGGCACTGATCGAGAAACATCACGGTCGCATCGGGTTCTACGACAATGATCCGCGCGGCACCGTGTTCTACTTCGATCTGCCCATGGCAGCGACCTAGTCCGTGCGTTCCAGACCCACGGGCCAGAAGATCGCACCCACCGCATAACCGAGCAGGACCATCACCATTGGCAGCCAGTCGGAGGTGGCGTCCGTATTGATCACCCAGAAGCTCAGTACCGCCACCAGCAACGTCAGCGTGCCAAAGATGATGTAGTTCCAGGGAAAGCCAATCACGCCGAAGCCGGGTTTCAGGCTGTCCACCGGGTGGAACCAGTGGCCGACGAACAGGGCGACGGTCCAGGCAATAAAGGGTGTGGCCCCCGAAGACCGAAAGGCGTCGACCAGGGCATTGCCGGATCCCGGGCCCACGAACAGGGTATCCAGCAGCACGATGGTGACCGGGGCGAGTCCCACGCCAAAGTGGGTCATGAACTGTTTGCTCAGCATTTCTGATTTCTCCTCTCAGGCCGGCCAGGTGAGCACGCCGACACCGAAACCGGCGGCGACGATCAGCCAGGGCCAGATGCGTTTGCCCTTGCGCTTGAGCACGTCACCCAGGACCACGATGCCCCAGGTTGACGCCATCAGCAGGATGGGCCCGAAAACGCCCAACGGGGAGCTGAGGCCGTCCACCGGGTGAAACCAGCGCCCCATGTAAACGGCCAGTGCCCAGGGGTAGAAGGTGGAGTTCACCGTGCTTTCCCTCAGCAATTCGCTGAAGGTGTTGCCCTCGATGCTGTCGCCGAAGGAGGCAATGGAGGTCAGTACCAGCAGGGTGACCACGAACACCAGCGCCACGATGCCGATGACCCAGGCGCCGGCATCGGTGCGTACCCACTGCGGCGCCAGCAGCGCGAGGAGCGCGGCGACGGCCAGCGAGGCGAACAGAATGCCGTGGGTGATGAGTTGATTGCGTGTGTCGGTATCCATATCGATAACGTCATCCTTTCAGGTTGAAAACCGCGACCTCAGGGCCGACCTTCGGCGCGAAAGTGGAGAAAGAACAGGAGCGGCACCACGCCCATCGCCAGGATGTGCCAGGCGCCGTGCCCCTGCCAGAACGAATCGGTGACGCACAGGCTGCGCCCCGTCTCGGAGGCGAACCAGAGAAAGAAGGCCAGGCCGAAGGCGACCAGAATCGCGAAGAAATAGCCGAACGGTCGCTTGAGCCCGTTGAAGCCGCCCCAGGTGCGGGAGACGATGAGCAGGATCTCGATGGCGGCAAGCAGTCCGATGGCCACCATGCTGACGATGTCGGTGACCGCGAAACCGAAAATGAATATGGCCGCGAGGAGCACCAGTACGCCGAAGATGAACAGGAACAGGGCCAGCCCCCAGTCGGTGGTGTCGGCCAGGGATGCACGCCAGATGCCGTACAAGGGTACGAAGCTGGCGAACAGTACGATGGAGAGGGGGTCGAGGCGGCCCAGCATCTCGGTCATGCTGGCATGAAAGATCATGCTGCCGGGTCCGAGCAGCAGGACGATGAGCCCGAACAGCAGCGCGTAGGTGCCGCCGACCTTCATCGGGTTTGTGTTCTTTTTACCCGCGATGCGATCGGCATCGGACCAGCCGAGAATCAGCATGCCGCTGATCATCGGCGTGAAGGCCGTGAGCGTGCTCACGGGTTGGGCGATGGGCAAGTGATGCGTGAGCAACTCGAAGTTCTCGCAATAGCACTTGCCGGCTTCGATGCAGGCGTTGAGTTCCAGACCCTGCCATTTCATGGCCATGCCAATGCCGAACAGCAGTGCGGTCAGCAGCGTGATTCCGATGCCGACCAGCAACCCGACATGCCGGAACCACGTTCGTCCCTGGCTATGACGCCAGATCAGCCAGACCACCGCGGCGATGACGATGAGCGCGTCAAAGACGAAAAAGAGTGCGACTGCCAGGGTCTGATCCATTGTGCCCATGAGACTCGTCCTGAGATGGGTAGAGAGGGCTGCGTGCGCGACCTCGTCATAGTCTAGCCCATATCTGTCGCCGGTCACGATCTAAGGCATCGCGGAGGGTGTTACACTCTCGCCTTTTCATCCCCGGTCGTTGCCATGATCGAAACGCTCTCCCTCTCGCAACTCCTGCTGGGGCTCGGCATCCTGGTGCTCGCCTACGTCGTGCGGGGGATCACCGGGTTTGGTTCGGGCCTGATCGCGATCCCGCTGCTGGCGTTGATGCTGCCGCTGTCCGTCGTGGTGCCCATGGTGGGTCTGCTCGACTACCTGGCGTCGGTCGGTCACGGCGTGCACCATCGCCGCCAGATCCGCTGGCGCGAGATCCTGCCGCTGATGCCGTTCACCCTCGCCGGCGTGGTGCTGGCCCTGTATATCTTCAAGACCGTCGATGCCGATCTGCTGGTCAAGGTGCTCGGCGTCTTCGTGCTGCTGTATGCCGTCTACAGTCTGCTCGGGCACGAGCCCGAGGGCGGCGGCTCGAAGCTCTGGGCCGGCCCGGCCGGCGGGCTCGGTGGACTGGTGGGTACGCTGTTCGGTACCGGCGGGCCGTTCTATGTCATCTACCTGCATTTTCGTGGGCTCGACAAGACCGCGTTTCGCGCCACCATCGCGGTGGTGTTCCTGCTCGACGGGGCCAGCCGCCTCGTCGGCTATACCGTATCCGGGTTCTACACGCGCGACGTCCTGATGCTCATGGCCGCCGGCCTGCCGATCATGATCGTCGCCATGTACGCGGGCGGGCACATCCACACCCGCATCACCCCGGACCAGTTTCGCCGTGCCATCGCCTTCGTGCTGCTCGGCTCGGGTATCGCGCTGCTCTTGCGTTGACGTCGGTGGGATGAGAAGCCGCGCCGACCGCGTTATGATCCGGGCATGAGCCCGCGTCAGCGAATCGGCCTCTTCCTCGGGCCCGCCCTCTGCCTCCTGCTGTTGCTGCTGCCGGTGCCCGAGGGCATGTCGCCGGCCGGCATGAAGGTGGCGGCCGTGACTGTGCTCATGGCCACCTGGTGGATCATGGAGTCCGTGCCGATTGCCGCCACCGCGCTGCTGCCGATCGCGCTGTTCCCCCTGCTCGGTGTCATGCCGACGGCCCAGGTCACACCGGCCTATGCCAACCACCTGATCTACCTCTTCATGGGCGGTTTTCTCATCGCCATGGCGATCGAGCGCTGGCAGCTACACAAGCGCATCGCCCTGCACACGATCCGTATCGTCGGTACCAGCCCGCGCCAGGTCATCTTCGGCTTCATGTTCGCCACGGCGTTCCTGTCCTCCTGGATCAGCAACACGGCCACCGCCATGATGATGGTGACCATCGGCATGGCCGTGCTCACCCAGATGAGCGGCGTGAACCCCGCCGCCAACGAGGAAGACCGCGCACGTACCGACTTCGGGACCGCGCTCATGCTCGGCATCGGCTACAGCGCCTCGATCGGCGGTATCGCGACCCTCATCGGTACGCCGCCCAACGCCATCCTCGCCGGCGTGCTGGAAAAACAGTATGGCTACGTCATCGGCTTCACCGACTGGATGCTGTTCGGCCTGCCCGTGTCGCTGGTGATGCTGCTCATCACCTGGCTGTATCTCACGCGTTTTGCCTTCCGGGCCCAGATGAATCACGTCGGCGGCAGCCGCGAGGCCATCGACCGCGAGCTCGATGCCCTCGGGCCCATGTCGAGACAGGAGCGCCGGGTGCTCATCGTGTTCGCACTGGTCGTCGCGGCATGGATCGGCCGGGGTTTCATCGATGCCCCGGCCTTCGACTCCCTGGCCGATTCCAGCATCGCCATGATCGGTGCCTTGTTGCTGTTCGTGATCCCGGCCGACTGGAAGCGGGGCGAATTCCTGCTCGACTGGAAGACCGCGGCCCGCATCCCCTGGGACATCATCGTCCTGTTCGGCGGCGGTTTCGCTCTGGCCACCGGGTTTGCCAGCAGCGGACTCACCGAGTGGCTGGGCGGCCAGCTCGCGGTCCTGCACGACGTCGGCCTGGTCGTGACCCTGCTCGCGGTCGTGCTGCTGGTGATCTTTCTCACCGAGGTCACCTCCAACACGGCCACGGCCTCGCTGCTGTTGCCGGTGATGACGGGGTTCGCGCTCGCCACCGATATTCATCCGCTTTTCCTGATGGTCGCCGTCGCGCTGTCCGCGTCCTTCGCCTTCATGCTGCCGGTGGCCACGCCGCCCAATGCCATCGTCTTCAGCAGCCGACAGGTCACCATCCCGCAGATGGTGCGTGCGGGCATCGGGCTCAACCTCATAGCGACCGTGCTCATCGTGCTGGCCATCAGTCTCTACCTGCCGCTGGTGATGGATACCGAGACGCCGGTCGCTCCTGTTACTGCACCCGTCGGTTGAGGCACTGCAATATCGGCGTAACATCGCCTTGCCAGACTAGGGTCCGTTCCCAAGCACCCGGGCAGGCAGCATGCGCATCCTCATCGGCTATTCCATGCGCAGCGGCAGCACGCTGCTGCAGCACATCCTCGACGGTCACAGTGCGATCGACGCCTACGGCGACCTCAGCTCCATCCCGGCCTTCTGGCGCTGCTGGGTGGATCGCGTCAGCCGCCGCAACGTCTGCATCAAGCCCATGGACGTGCTCTACCTACAGCAGCGCCTCGATTTCTATACCCACTTCGACAGGTTCATCTGGCTGTCGCGCGACCCGCGCGACAGTTACCTGTCCACGGTCGAGTCGGGCTATGCCTACCTCATGTGGCGCAGGGGCGAGCAGCGCGAGGGCATCGACCTCGGCCTGCTGCGCCGCTGGCAGCGCATCTACCGCCATTACCTCGAGCACACCGATCGCTGGCACCTGGTGCGCTACGAGGATCTCGTCTCCGACCCGGTGCCCACGGTGAAGGGCATCCTCGATTACCTCGATCTGTCCTACGAAAAGCTGTTCCCGTTTCCGCGCTTCAAGCGTCGCCACGGCGGCGACTACAAGATCACCGAGCACAAGAACGTCACCGCCAAATCGAAGGCGCGCTACCGCCGCGAGATGTCGCCCGCCCAGCTCGAGGTGTTCGACGACGTGCTCGGTCGCGAGATGGCCGCGCTGGGCTATGCGCCGGGCGCCGAGTCCGGGCCGGGCGAACTGAGGCGCACCGGCATCGCCTGACGGGGATTCCGGGCATTGGTCGGCGCGTCCGGCACTGGCTACACTCAGTGTCGTGATGAATGCCCGTCGTTTTGCCCGTCGCCGTTTCGTACAGGCCCTCGGCCTGCTACCACTCGCCGGCCTGCTGCCCGCGGCCGCCCGCTCGGCGCCCTCGGTCGTGCTCACACGCCCAATCCCCTCGAGCGGCGAATCCATCCCCGTCATCGGCATGGGTACCTGGATCACCTTCGACGTGCGCATGCCGGGTGCGCGTGAACAGCGTGTCGACGTCTTGCGCGCCTTCTTCGAGCGTGGCGGGGGGATGGTGGATTCCTCGCCCATGTACGGGGAGGCCGAGGCGGTGCTCGGGTATTGCCTTGAACGTCTCGAGGACCACGCGGGCCTGTTTGCGGCCACCAAGGTCTGGACGCCGGGCCCGGTGACGGCCGAGCAGCAGATGCGCGACTCGTTGCGGCTCTGGGGGCTGGAGCGCCTGGACCTGCAACAGATCCACAACCTGGTCGACTGGCGCGAGCACATCGAGACGCTCAAGCAATGGAAGGCCGAGGGCCGGATCCGTTACCTGGGTATCACCACCTCGCACGGGCGGCGCCACGACGACATCGAGCACGTGATGCGCACCGAGCCGCTGGACTTCGTGCAGTTCACCTACAACATCGTCGATCGCGAGGCCGAGCGCCGGTTGTTGCCGCTGGCCGCCGAGCGGGGGATTGCCGTGATCGCCAATCGCCCGTTCCGCGGTGGCGGCCTGTTCAGCGACGTGCAGGGCCAACCCCTGCCGCCCTGGGCGGGCGAGATCGATTGCGAGAACTGGGCCCAGTTCTTCCTCAAGTTCATCGTCTCGCATCCGGCCGTCACCTGCGCGATACCGGCGACCTCGCAGGTCGTGCACATGCACGAGAACATGGGCGCCGCCTACGGGCGCTTGCCCGACGCGCAAATGCGCGCGAGGATGGCGCAATACGTCCGTTCCTTCTAAGACAGGGAAAATCGATGACCAAAAGCACGCACCCCATGATGCCCCTGTGGCAACGCCTGCTCATCACCATCGTCGCCATGCTGGTGGTGAGCTTCGTGGTGGGCCTGATCTGGAAGTGGCTGTTCAATGCCGCGCTGCCCGATTTCCTCGGTGGGCTGGTGGGTGGCATGGCGGCGCTGCCGGTGTGGGAGTTCATGAAACGGGTGAATCCGAAGTAGATGCGCTCGAGTTGCACGCATTGCGGATACGCCGGGGCGCCACGCTGGTCCAACACCTATATCGCCGTGGTCGCCGCGCTCGTCTGGCTGGCCCCGGTGGCCTTTCTCTCGCAGGGCTGGTATCCCTTCCTGATCCTGCCGGCCATCGCCCTGACGGTCTGGGCCATCATCGCCATCCGGCCCGTCTGCCCGGCCTGCGGCAAGCCCTGGCGAGGATAGCCACCCCCGGGCCCGGCCCGGCTATTTACCCCAGCGAATCGTCCAGCAGTTGTGGATCTTCGGGTTGCGCTCGAAGTCCTTCGGGATGGTCTCGCGCGTGATGTCGGTGATCACGAAGTCACCCAGGGCCTCGCGGTCCATCCTGAAACTGCGCAGGTTGTTGGAAAAGACCAGCGTGCCGTCTTCCGCCAGAAGCTTCATGGTGTCGGTGATCAGGTCCACGTGGTCGCGCTGCACGTCGAAGGTGCCTTCCATGCGCTTTGAACTCGAGAAGCTCGGCGGGTCGAGGAAGATCAGGTCGTACTCGCGCCGGTACGGGTTGTGGCGGATCCACTCCAGGCAGTTGGCCTGCACGAATTCATGCGCCTTGCCGCTGAAGCCGTTGAGGTGCAGGTTGCGTTCCGCCCACTTGAGGTAGGTCTTGGACATATCGACCGTGGTGGTCGAGGCCGCCCCGCCGTGGGCCGCATACACGGTGCCCGCACCCGTGTAGGCGAACAGGTTCAGGAAGCGCGTGCTGGCTGCCATCTCGCCGATCATCCGGCGGGTCGTGCGATGGTCGAGGAACAGGCCCGTGTCGAGGTAGTCCTCGAAGTTCACCAGCAGGTGGCAGGGGCCCTCGCGCACCTCGTGAAAGTGCCGGTTCTCGGCCAGCTTCTCGTACTGGGCCTTGCCCTTCTGGCGCTGGCGCAGCTTGAGGAACAGCTGGTCTTCCGGGACCTCCAGCACCTCCATGATGATGCCGATGGCCTCGCGCAAGCGGGTGCGCGCCTTCTGCTCGTCCACGGTCTTCGGTGCCTGGTACTCCTGCGCGTGCACGTAGCGGCGGTCGCCCTCGTAGATGTCGATGGCCAGCGCGTACTCGGGGATGTCGGCGTCATAGAGGCGGTAGCAGTGCACGTCCTCGCGCTTGAGCCAGCGCGCGAGATGCTTCGCGTTCTTCTGCAGACGGTTGGCGAAGCCCTGCGCGCTCTCGCTGCGTTCTGCCGGCGGGATGGCCTGCGGCAGCCGGCGGGCGACGTTGTCCGCGCTTACCTCGTAGGCGTAGAGCCTGCACTCGATGGGGCCGTTGAAGAAGGTGTTGGTCTTGCGAAAGCGAATGCCGATGTTGCTGGTGAGGTCCGGGTTGCCGGTGAAGACCGCCGCCTGCCAGCCGTCGAACCGCTGGCGCAGGACGCGGCCGATCTCGGCGTAGAGGCCGGGCAGTTCCGAGTCTTCGCCGAGGCGCTCGCCGTAGGGTGGGTTGACCACGAACAGGCCGGGCCTGTCACCCGGCTGCGGCGCGCAGCCGGCGAGATCGCCGCGCTCGAAAGTGATGTGGTCGGCAAGGCCGGCCCGTTCCAGGTTGTTGCGTGCGGCGGCAATGGCCTCCGGGTTGCGGTCGTAGCCCCGGATTGGCGGGAGCGCCGGGATGCCGGCATCGCGGCGTTGCTGCGCCTCGTCGACCAGCGCCGCCCACACGGACGCAGCGTGTTGTTTCCAGGCGCGGAAGCCCCAGTGCTGGCGATACAGCCCGGGCGCGATGTCCGCGGCCATCAGGGCCGCCTCGATGGGCAGGGTGCCGGAGCCGCACATGGGATCGATGAGCGTGCCGCCGGCCTGCGCGATCCCGGGCCAGCCGGCCCGCAGCAGGATGGCGGCGGCCAGGTTTTCCTTGAGCGGCGCGCTCGCGCCTTCCTCGCGGTAGCCGCGCCGGTGCAGCGACTCGCCGGCGAGGTCGAGACTCACGGTGGCACGGTCGCGGTAGAGGTACACGCTGATCGTGATGTCAGGGCGGAAGGTGTCCACCGTGGGCCGCTCGCCGCTACGTTCGCGGAACTGGTCCACGATGGCGTCCTTGGCCTTGAGGGCGGCGAACTGGCTGTGGTCGATCTGCGAGCGGGCGGTGATCGCGTTGATGGCAAAGGTCCGGGTCACGTCGAAGTGCGCCGACCAGTCGATGGCTTTCACCCCCGCGTAGAGCTCTTCCGGCGTCTCGGCCGGGAAGTGCGCGAGCTGCAGCAGCACCCGGTTGGCGATGCGCGACCACAGGCAGGTGCGGTAGCCGGCCGCCAGCGCGTCCTCGAAATACACGCCCCCGCGGGTCTCGGCCACGCCCTTCACGCCCAGGGCGGTCAGCTCCTCAGCGAGCAGGGGTTCCATGTTGCGCGGGGCGTTGGCGAAAAAGCGGTAGGTCGACATGGCAGATGATCCAGGGGCTCAAGCGCGCATTCTAGCGCAATGAACCGGGCGGGATTTTTCGAGCGGGCATAAAAAACGGGGCGTTGCCGCCCCGCTGCTGACTACGCTGGCCCAGGAGGCCGGCGCACGACTGACACTGTGTGCCTTACTTGAAGGTCGAACCGGGCTTGAAGCCCATCTTCTTCAGCAGGAAGGCCGGCGGGCAGAAGCCCGTGAACGCCGACTGGATCAGGTTGAAGCCGGCGAAGGCCGTCAGCCACAGCCAGTGCACCGAGTGCAGCTGCGACAGCGCCAGGCTCACCAGGATCACCGTGCCGGCGAAGATCATGACGATGCGATCGATGGTCATCTCGAACAGTTCCTCCAGCTATCCGGATGCACAGGCTCCGGACTGTATTCCAGTAATGCGAGAAATAGTAGCATATTATAATTTACTAATATAGATGATGCTGCCGGTGATGCCTGCCGGTGGCGTGCTAACCTCCGGCCCATGCTCTTTATTTCCCGCAACGTCAGCCTCCCCGACGAGGAGATCGAACTCTCCGCCGTGCGTGCCCAGGGCGCGGGCGGTCAGAACGTCAACAAGGTGTCGTCCGCCATCCACCTGCGTTTCGACATCGGCGCCTCCTCGCTGCCCGAGTTCTACAAGCAGCGCCTGCTGGCCCTGAAGGACAGTCGCATCAGCAAGGACGGCGTCGTGGTCATCAAGGCCCAGCGCTTTCGCACCCAGGAAAAGAACCGCGAGGACGCGCTGGCCCGGTTGCAGGAACTCATCCAGGGCGTGGCGCGGGTGCAGAAGAAGCGCATCGCCACCAAGCCCAGCAAGTCGGCGCGGCGCAAGCGGGTGGACGAGAAGACCCGTCGTGGCAAGACCAAGGAACTGCGCGGCCGGGTGCGGGGCCTCGACTAGCTTTTCGGGCCTTTCAGCCCGCGATCGCGCGTTTCAATGTCTGCCGGTAGGTATGCAGCAGCGGTTCGGTGTAGCCGTTCGGCGATTCCCGCCCCTTGAAGATCAGGTCGCGCGCGGCCTGGAAGGCGATGCTGTCGAAGTCCGGGCCCATGGGCATGTAGTGGGTATCGGCGGCGTTCTGCCTGTCCACCAGCACCGCCATGCGGTGCAGTCCGTCCATCACCTGCACCTCGCTGACGATGCCGTGGTGCAGCCAGTTGGCCAGCAACTGGCTGGAGATGCGCAGGGTGGCGCGGTCTTCCATCAGGCCCACGTGGTGGACGTCCGGCACCTTGGAGGCCCCCACCCCCTGGTCGATCCAGCGCACCACGTAGCCGAGGATGCCCTGGCAGGCGTTGTCGAGTTCCTGGGCGATCTCCTCGGCCGGCCAGTCGGCGTGCGGCGCGACGGGGATCTGCAACAGGTCGTCGCGGCTGGCGCGACGCGATTGCATGATCTCCCGCTGGCGCGCCAGCACGTCCACCTCGTGGTAGTGCATGGCGTGCAGGGTGGCCGCGGTGGGCGAGGGCACCCAGGCGCAGTTGGCACCGGCCTTCGGGTGGGCGATCTTGTTCTCCACCATGGCCTTCATCTCGTCGGGCATGGTCCACATGCCCTTGCCGATCTGGGCGCGCCCGCTGAAGCCGCAGGCCAGTCCCACGTCCACGTTCCAGTCCTCGTAGGCCCGCAGCCAGGTGGCCTGCTTCATGCGGCCCTTGCCGAGCACCGGGCCGGCCTCCATCGAGGTGTGGATCTCGTCACCGGTGCGGTCGAGGAAGCCGGTGTTGATGAAGATGACCCGTTCCTTCGCCGCGCGAATGCATTCCTTGAGGTTGAGCGTCGTGCGCCGCTCCTCGTCCATGATGCCGATCTTGAGCGTGTTGCGTGCCAGGCCCAGCGCGTCCTCGGCGGCGGCGAACAGCTCTACCGCGAAGCCGACTTCCTCGGGGCCGTGCATCTTGGGTTTCACGATGTACATGCTGCCGGTACGGCTGTTGTGCAGCATGCCGATGCCCTTGAGGTCGTGCAGGGCGCACAGCGCGGTGACCATGCAGTCGAGCATACCCTCGAACACCGGCTCGCCGTCCTCGTCCAGCACGGCATCGGTGGTCATCAGGTGTCCGACGTTGCGCACCAGCATCAGGCTGCGGCCGGGCAGTGTGAGCTCGCCGCCCTCGGGCGGCGTGTAGTGCCGGTCGGGTGCGAGGCGCCGCGTCACGGTCTTGCCGCCCTTCTCGAAGCTCGCTTCCAGCGTCCCTTTCATCAACCCCAGCCAGTTGCGGTACACGCCCACCTTGTCGTCGGCATCCACCGCGGCCACCGAGTCCTCGCAGTCCTGGATGGTGGTGAGCGCGGCCTCGAGCTGGATGTCGGCGATGGCCACCGGGCGCACGTCCTCCACCGGCAGGTCGGTGGCCAGGCGAAGCTCGATGTGCAGGCCGTTGTGACGCAGCAGGATGTGCGTGAGCCGGCCGGTGGAGTCCTCGCGGTAGCCGACAAACTGTTCCGGGTCCGCGAGCTCCACGTGTTCGCCGTTGGCGAGCGTCAGGCGCAGTCGCTCGTCGCGCACCGCGAAGGCCATCACGTCCGCGTACTCGCCCCCGGCCAGCGGCACGGTGCGGTCGAGGAAGCGCTTGCTCTCGGCGATGACCTGCGCGCCGCGCACCGGGTTGTAGCGCGGCCCTTTGGCCGTGCCGTCGCGCTCGGGCAGCACGTCCGTGCCGTAGAGCGCATCGTACAGGCTGCCCCAGCGCGCGTTGGCGGCATTGAGGGCGTAGCGGGCATTGTTCACCGGCACCACGAGCTGGGGCCCGGCAATCTTCGCGATCTCCGGGTCCACGTTGTCGGTGGCGATCTGGAAGTCCCCGCCCTCGGGCAGCAGGTAGCCGATCTCCTCGAGGAAGGCCTTGTAGCTCGCGGCATCGAAGCTGTCGCGGTGTTGCCGGTGCCATTCATCGATCCTGGTCTGCAGCGCATCGCGTTTCGCGAGCAGCTCACGGTTCCTGGGCGCGAGCCGCCGGTGAAGCGCGGCGAAGCCCTCCCAGAAATGCGTGGGATCGACCCCCGTGCCGGGGGTGATCTCGTTCTGCACTAGGTCGAACAGCGGTTTGGCGATTTGCAGGCCCGCCAGGGCCACGCGTTCAGTGCTCATGTGCACCACCTCCTAGCCGTACACCAGGCTCGGCAGCCACGTCGCCAGTGCCGGGAACACCAGCACCAGGAACAGGCCCAGCGTCTGCAGCGCGAGGAAGATCAGCGCGGAGCGGAAGATCGTCGCCATGCTGATCTCCGGCGGGCAGACGCCGCGGATGTAGAACAGCGCGTAACCGAAGGGCGGGCTCAGGAACGACATCTGCATGTTCACCAGGTACAGCACGCCGAACCACAGGGCCACCTGGTCCGAGTCCACCCCGGGCAGACCGAACAGCCCGTCGAAGGTGAGCGACTTGATGATGGGGATGAAGATCGGCACGGCGAGCAGCAGGATGCCCACCCAGTCGAGGAACATGCCGAGGACGACCAGCAGCACCATCATCAGCAACAGGATGCCGTAGGGCGACAGACCGGTGCCCAGCAGCGCCTCGGTGATGAACGCCTGGCCGCCCTGCAGGATGTAGAAGCCGACGAAGATCGACGCACCGAAGATGATCCACAGCACCATGGCCGAGGCCTTCACCGTGGTGACCGACGCCTCCTTGAGCGCGACGATGTCGAAGCGCTTGTGCATGATGGCGACGATGATGGCGCCGAAGGAACCGATACCGGCCGCCTCCACCGGCGTGGCAATGCCGCCGAACAGGAGCCCGAGCACCAGGAAGACGAGCACCAGCGGTGCCGCCAGGCGCGAGAGCAGTCGAAGCTTTTCGGCCATGTCCACGCGCTCCTCGACCGGCAGGGCCGGGCCGAGTTTCGGATTCTTCCAGGAGCGGAACAGGACGTAGGCGATGTAAAGCCCCGAGAGCATCAGCCCTGGCAGTACCGAACCGAGGTACAGCTCGCCCACCGACTGCTGCGCCACCACCGCGTAGAGGATGGCGAGGATCGACGGCGGGATGAGGATGCCCAGCGTCCCGCCGGCCATGATGGAACCCAGTGCGATCTTCTGGTCGTAGTGGCGCCTGAGCATCGCCGGCAGGGCGATGATGCCCATGGTCACCACGGCCGCGCCGATCACGCCGACCATGGCGGCGAGGATGGTCGAGGCCAGGATGGTGGCCGCGGCCAGGCCGCCGTTGAGTCCGCCCATCCACTTGTAGACCACGTCGAACATCTCCTCGATGAGCCCGGCGCGCTCGAGCATCGCCGCCATGAAGATGAACAGCGGGATGGCCGCGAGGTCGGAGTTGGTCATCATCGGGAAGATGCGGCTCGGGATGATGTTGAGCATCATCTGGTCGCCGATCAGGTAGATGAAGACCACCCCCAGCCCGCCGGTGACGAAGGCCAGCGGCAGGCCCATCATCAGCAGCACCAGCAGGCTGCCGAACATGATCCAGGTGAGGGTGGCGATGTCCACGTCCGCGAGCATGCCCGCGCTGCGGAACAGGAAGACCTCGTCACCCCAGGGGTCGTAGAACAGGATGTTGATGATCTCGACGCCGACCACGAACACCGCCGCGGCGGTGGTCAGGTACATGAGCCAAGTCCAGAAGCGTGCGTTCAGGGAAGGAGCGGATGCCATGGCGGTCATTAGTTGGCCCTCCCCAGCTTGTGGAACAGCACGATGTCCTTGGTGAGCTTGGATACGCCCGCCAGGAAGATCAGGATGGAGCCCAGGAGCATCATGCCCTTGACCGGCCAGTGCTGGATGCCCCAGGTCTCGACGGTCACCTCATGCATCGCGTAGGAGTCCATGAAGAAGCGGTAGGACGTGCCGATGAGTGCGAGCGCGAAGATGAAGAAGAACACCGAGGTGAAGATGTCGACGCCCACGCGGGCGCGCAGCGGCAGCTTCACGTAAATGATGTCCACCCGCACGTGCGAGCCGTGCAGCAGCGCGAACGCGCCGGCGAGCAGGTACTGCATGCCGAACAGCAGGTAGGACGCCTCGTGCACCCAGATGGTCGGCATGTTGAAGAGGTAGCGCATCACCACCTCGTAGAAATAGAAGACCACCGCGTTGACGGTCCAGAACGCGACGAAGATCCCCGAGGCGTTGCTTACCCAGTCGATACCGCGGGTGAACCAGTTGCCCGGCACCTGCGTGGCGGGATCCTCCTCGGCCAGCAGGTCGAGGGCGCGTTCTTCGTCAGGGGTGGGGGCGAGCGGGGGGTTGTTCCTTTCCTGGCGGTTGGCCCAGTAGATCAGCACGAGCGGCATGATGGCGAGCCAGCCCCAGTACAACCAGTGGGGAAGTACGAAACCGAAACCTTCCAAGTCGGACATGTATCAACAACTCCGCGTTACATGGAGAACACGGGCGACACCGAGGTGCCGCCCGTACCGGTCAGGGTCAAACCATGGAATCAGAGGCTCTGGCCCTTGATGTCCTCCGGGGTCACGTAACCCATGGTTTCGTTCATCATGTAATCGAGTTGCAGCTTGAACACGCGGCTCGCGTCCGCGTCCTTCTTGGCCCACTTGAACCAGATCGGGATGGCCGCGGCGCGGAACTTGGCCACGTCCTCGGCGCTGAGGCGCGAGACCACGCTGCCCGCCTCCTTGAACTTGGCCATCGCCTCCACGTTGCGTTTCTGGATGGTGGTGTAGTGGTCGCGCGAATAGATGTAGACCTGTTCCTCCATGAAGTTCTGCATCTTCGCCCCGACCTGGTTCCAGGCGCGCTGGTTCACGGTCAGGTCCATCAGGTCGCAGGGCTGGTAGATGGACATGGTGCCGGGCGGGCCGAACAGGATGTACTTGGTCACCTGGTGGAAACCGAGATCGTAGTTGACCGCCGGGCCCACGTAGTCGGCCGCATCGATGGTGCCCTTCTCCAGGGCGGGGAAGATGTCCGAACCCGGCAGCGAGACGGTGGAGACGCCGAACTGCTGGAACACCTCGGCCACCATGCCGCCCGGCAGGCGGATCTTCATGCCCTTGAGGTCCTCGACCGAGTTCACCGGCGTCTTCGAGTGGATGATGTTGGCGTCGTGCTGGATGGGGCCGACGTAGACCAGGCCGAACTTGCTGTAGATCTCGCGCGCCATGCCCAGCATGCCAAGGCCGTAGAACATCGTATCCCACTGCGATGGCTGGTCCGGACCCAGCGGGTAGGACGACAGGAACACCGAGGCCGGGATCTTCCCGGGCCAGTACAGGGTGAAGGGGTTCATGCCCTGCAGCACGCCGGTGCGCACCGCCTCGAACAGGGCGTTGTTGTCGGCCGCGACCGACTTGGCCGCGAACGGCTTGATGGTCAGTTCGCCGCCGGACTTTTCCTTGATGCCGTTGGCCCATTCCTCGAACAGTGAGTAACCGGTGGTGCCGGCATCCCATACCGATTGCACTTTCCATGTCTGGCCCTTGGCGGCCTCCGCGTTGCGGATGTAGGGCGCGCCCAGGACGGCAGCACCGCCGGCGGCCGCCAAGCCTTTGAGGAACTTGCGGCGATTGGCTGGATTGCTGTCTTTGGTTTCGCTCATCGGGGTCCTCCTAACACGGGCCTTTGGTGATGATGGGCCCTTCGACATTATGGTTATTGGTTTTATTTATGGGTGGACAAAAGCCACTCATGAAAGATAGCAGCTCGGCGGGCATTTGTTGCGCCCGGATCGAGGATTTGTGGTGCGGGCCATGGCGCGCGTAGCCAGAGGGCGGGGGCTTCAGTCGACGAAGGCCTCGTCGAGCAGCTCGATCCAGTGACGCACGGGCACGGTGGCCTCGGAATCGAGGTGCATCTGGCAGCCGATGTTGGCCGTGGCGATGACCTCGGGTCCGCCCTTTTGCAGGGCGGCGAGCTTGTTGGCCAGGAGCTGGCGCGAGAGCTTCGATTGCAGGATGGAGTAGGTGCCCGCCGAGCCGCAGCACAGATGCGCGTCGGCCACCGGTACCAGTCTGAAGCCGGCGCGCTCGAGGATGCCCTCGACCACGCCGGCCAGCTGCTGGCCGTGCTGCAGGGTGCAGGGGCTGTGGTAGGCGAGTTTCTTCACGCGCGGCCTGAGGCGTTCCTTCGGCAGCGGTTCGTTGCGCAGCACCTCGGACAGGTCCTTCGCCAGTGCGCTGACCCGCGCGGCCTTCTCGGCATAGTCCGGGTCGTCCTTCAGCACGTGGCCGTAGTCCTTCACCATCGCCCCGCAGCCGCTGGCGGTCACGAGGATCGCCTCGGTGCCGGCCTCGATGTACGGCCACCAGGCATCGATATTGCGGCGCATGAAGTCGCGGCCTTCCTCCACGGCCGAGAGGTGGTGACTCACCGCCCCGCAGCAACCGGCCTCTGCGGCATTGACCAGCTCGATGCCGAGGCGGTCGAGCACGCGGGCGGCCGCCGCGTTGGTGGCGGGGGTGGCCACGCTCTGCACGCAGCCTTCCAGCACCAGCATCTTGCGGGCCTGTACGTTACGCGGCCGCGCGCCCGGTTTTTGCCGGCGCGGGACCTGGCTGCCGAGCCCGCGCGGGAGCAGCGGCTTGAACAGCTGGCCGAGCGAGAGCAGGGGCCCGATGCGCGTGGGGTAGGGCAGGATCTTGCGCAGCACGACGCGCATCGCGCGGTCGAGCGGGTTACGCGTCACTTCCTCCTCTGCCAGCTCGCGGCCGATGTCCACCAGGCGCCCGTACTGGACACCCGAGGGACAGGTGGTCTCGCAGGAGCGGCAGGTCAGGCAGCGGTCGAGGTGGAGCTGGGTCTTGTAGCTCACCGGCTGCCCCTCCAGCAGCTGCTTGATGAGATAGATGCGCCCGCGGGGGCCGTCGAGCTCGTCGCCGAGCAGCTGGTAGGTGGGGCAGGTGGCGGTGCAAAAGCCGCAGTGCACGCAGCCGCGCAGGATGCGGTCGGCCTCCCGGCCCTGCGGCGTGTCGCGGTACTTGTCGCTGATGCGCGTCTGCATGGAGGGCTAGAACTCCGCGTACATGCGGCCCGGGTTGAGGATGCCGGCCGGGTCGAAGGCCTTCTTGAGGTTGTGGTGCAGGTGCATGAGCCCGGGGTCCAGGGGCTGGAAGACGTCATCGGTCTGGGGCTTGTTGTGCACCAGCGTGGCGTGGCCGCCGGCGTGCTTGGCCCAGGCGCGGATCTCCTCGGCCGGGGCGTCGCTCACCAGCCAGCGCAGCGCGCCGCCCCACTCGTAGAGCCACTTGCCCTCGAGGTCGCCGGGCGGCGTGTTGGAGGCCACCGACAGGCGCCAGATCGGTTTCTTCGCCGTGAAGAAGGCATGCTGCTGCTCGCGCAGCTTGCGCCAGAAGCCGAGGCCGGCGTCGACCAGGTCGCCACCCACGCGCTGGCGCGCCGCTTCCACCGCGCGCGGCGTGCCGCACAGGCGCACGTACAGCGTGTCGCCGTGAAAGCAGGTGGCCGTGATGGGCAGGGCCTTGCCGGCCCAGCGGTGCAGCAGGAACAGGGCCTCGTCGGGGGTGGTCTTGCGCGCCAGAGTGATGTGCGTCTCCGGGCGCGGTACCACGCGCACCGACACCTCCAGCAGCACGCCCAGCGTGCCCATGGCCCCGGTCATCAGGCGCGAAACGTCGTAGCCCGCCACGTTCTTCATCACCTCGCCACCGAACTGCAGGATCTCCCCCTTGCCGTTCAGCACCTTGCTGCCGAGCACGAAGTCGCGCGCCGCGCCGGCATAGGCCCGCCGCGGACCGGACAGGTTGCAGGCGATGGTGCCGCCGAGCGTGGCCGCGGTGCCCAGGTGCGGCGGCTCGAAGCCCAGTATCTGGTTGTGTTCGTCGAGCGCGCCCTCGATCTCGGAAAGCGGCGTGCCGGCGCGCGCGGTGATGACGAGTTCGGTGGGCTCGTAGTTCACGATGCCGCTGTGCTCGCGGGTGACCAGGGGCTCGCCCGCCGTGGCGCGTCCGAGAAACGCCTTGGTGTCGCCGCCGACGATGCGCAGCGCGGTCTCGCTGGCCGCGGCCGCGAGCACCTGGTCGCGCAACTGTTCGGAACGGTCGCCCATCAGAAGCGCTCCAGCTCCGGGAAGGGCAGCTCGCCGTGGTGCACGTGCATGGCGCCGAACTCGGCGCAGCGGTGCAGGGTCGGCACGGCCTTGCCCGGGTTGAGCAGGCCCTTGGGGTCGAAGGCGTGCTTGATGGCGTGGAACTGGGTGAGCTCCAGCGCGTTGAACTGCACGCACATCTGGTTGATCTTCTCCATGCCGACGCCGTGCTCGCCGGTGATGGTGCCGCCGACCTCCACGCACAGCTCGAGGATCTTGCCGCCGAATTCCTCCGTGCGTTCCAGCTCGCCCGGCTTGTTGGCGTCGTAGAGAATGAGCGGGTGCAGGTTGCCGTCGCCGGCGTGGAACACGTTGGCCACCGCCAGGCCGTATTCCTCGGAGAGTTCGGACATCTTCTTCAGCACTTCCGGCAGCTGCTTGCGCGGGATGGTGCCGTCCATGCAGTAGTAGTCCGGCGAGATGCGGCCCACCGCGGGGAAGGCGGCCTTGCGGCCCTTCCAGAAGGTCATGCGCTCGGCGTCGTCGCGCGCCGTGCGCACCTCGGTGGCGCCGCTCTGCTTGAGGATCTCGCGCACCGCGAAGATGTGTTCGGAGACCTCCTCGTTGGTGCCGTCGAGCTCGCACAGCAGGATCGCCGCCGCCTCCGTCGGGTAGCCGGCGTGCACGAAGTCCTCGGCCGCCTCGATGGCGAGCTTGTCCATCATCTCCAGGCCCGCAGGGATGATGCCCGCCGAGATGATGTTGGCCACCGCCGCCCCGGCTTTGACGACATCGTCGAAGGCGGCCAGAAGCACCTGGGCGCGCTCCGGCTTGGGCAGCAGTTTAACCGTCACGTCGACGATCACGCCGAGCATGCCCTCGGAGCCGGTCATCAGCGCGAGCAGGTCGTAGCCCGGGCTGTCCAGGCCGTCACCGCCGATTTCCAGCAGCTCGCCGTCGATGGTGACGATGCTGATCTTCTGGATGTTGTGCACGGTGAGGCCGTACTTGAGGCAGTGCACGCCGCCCGAGTTCTCGGCGACGTTGCCGCCGATGGTGCAGGCGATCTGCGAGGACGGGTCGGGCGCGTAGTACAGGCCGAACTCGTCCACGGCCTGGGAGATGGCGAGGTTGCGCACGCCGGGCTGCACGCGGGCCGTGCGCTGCACCGGGTCGATGTCGAGGATCTGGCTGAACTTGGCCAGGCTCAGGAGCACGCCGTGTGCGTGCGGCAGCGCACCGCCCGAAAGCCCGGTGCCCGCACCGCGCGCGACGACCGGTACGTCCAGGTGGCTGCACAGCCTGAGCACGGCCTGCACCTGTTCCACCGTGCTTGGCAGTACCACCACCAGCGGCAGGCGGCGGTAGGCGGACAGGCCGTCACACTCGTAGGGATGCAGGTCCTCCGGCTGATGCAGCACGGCCTCCTCGGGCAGCAGCGCGAGGAGTTCGCGGATCAGCTGGGCGCGATCCACCTGGGGAATCGGTTCCGGCGCGGCCTCGTTCATGATGTGGCGGTCGTGTTCGTCGTCATTGTGTTGTTATGGTCCGGGGAGGATTCCGCGAATCGCGCGGGCTGTCCAGAGCCCCCATTTCCCACTGGGAATTCCTCTCGAGTCTAACCCATCGCGCGCGGTGATGCGGTATGCTTGGCGCGCATGGAAATCCTCTACCGGGACGCCTGCATGGTGGCGGTGCACAAGCCGTCGGGCCTGCTGGTGCACCGCAGCCTCATCGACAAGCGCGAGACGCGTTTCGCCCTGCAGCTGGTGCGCGACCAGATCGGTCAGCGGGTCTTTCCCGTACACCGTCTCGACAAGCCCACCTCCGGCACGCTGCTGTTCGCGCTCGATCCCGACACCGCGCGCTCGCTCACCGAACAGTTCACCGGGGGCCGGGTCGAGAAGACCTACCGGGCCATCGTGCGCGGCTACACGGACGAGGCCGGCGTGATCGACTACGCCCTGCGCGAGGAACTCGACAGGATGACCGATGCTCAGGCGGACCCTGACAAGGCGCCGCAGGAGGCGGTGACCCATTACCGGCGCTTGGCCACCGTCGAACTGCCGCATCCGGTCGGCCGCTACGCCACGGCGCGCTACTCGCTCATCGAACTCACCCCCACGACCGGGCGCAAGCACCAGATCCGGCGCCACATGAAACACGTCTTTCATCCCGTGGTCGGCGACACCACGCACGGCGACGGCAAGCACAACCTGTTCTTTCGCGAACGCTTCGACAATCAGCGACTGCTGCTGGCTGCCACCCGCCTGCGGCTCTCGCACCCGGTGAGCGGCGAGCGGATCGACATCGAGGCCGCACCGGATTCCGATTTTCAGCGCATCGTCGATGCCCTGGGCTGGAGGGACGTGGCATGAGTCCGTGGCAGGTCTACGTGCTACGCTGCGCCGACGGCACCTTGTATACCGGGATCGCGACCGATCTGGAGCGCCGGTTGCGCGAACACAACGGCGAGATCGGCAAGGGCGCGAAGTACACGGCGGCCCGCCGCCCGGTGGAGCTCGTGTACGCGGAAGGCCATGCCGACCGGTCGGCGGCCGCCCAGCGCGAGGCGGCCATCAAGCGCATGAGTCGTGCGCAGAAACTCATGTTGATCGAGGGGCGCATCGCCGATGTCGTTGCCAAAGCCTGAACAAAAGCAGCGCGAGCCCGAGGCCTTCAACACCATCAGTCACCTGGTCGGGGCGGTGCTTGCCCTGGCCGGCGTGGTGGTCCTGCTGGTGTTCGCCAGTATCGACGGCGACGCGCGCAAGATCGTTGCCTTCGCTATCTACGGAACCACCCTGTTCCTGCTCTATCTCGTCTCCACGCTCTATCACGGGCTGCGCGGGCGCGGGAAACAGCTGTTCGAGCTGTTCGATCACCAGGCCATCTACCTGCTCATCGCCGGCACCTATACACCCTTCACGCTCCTCACGTTGCGCGATCAGGCCGTCGGCTGGTGGCTGTTCGGCGTGACCTGGGGGATCGCGGTGATCGGGGTGGTCTACGAGGCCTTGTGGCGCCGGGGGGCGCGCATCGTACCGGTGATTGTCTATCTCGCCATGGGCTGGTCCATCGTCGCCGCCCTCCAGCCCGTGATCGATTCGCTGCCACCGGCCGGATTCGCATGGCTGCTGGCCGGCGGTCTCTTTTATACCAGCGGCGTCATCTTCTATGCCTGGTCACACTGGATTGCCTGGATGCACGGCGTGTGGCACATCTTCGTGCTCCTCGGGAGCATCAGCCACTACGTGGCCATCCTGTTCTACACGTAGTGCTTTCTAATCGTCATCGAGCAGCCGGTGGCGTTCACGCCAGAGCAACGTGAAGTAGACGCCGAGGAAGGCCAGCGCGAACAGGGCCACGAACACGGGCAGGAACAAGGCCCAGAAAGAGCCATAGCCCATCGATTGCCGCACGATCTCGCCGAAGCTGCGCGGCTCCTCGGCAAAGCGCAGCATCTCCGCCACCTCGCGGCGCGCGAGTTCGCTCCCGCCGTCGGTCACCTGGGTATAGATCTCCGCGCCGTTCGTCTGCATGCGCGCGTGCAGCCCCACGTAGGTGTGCAGGGCGACCCACAGGCCGCCGGCCAGCGCCACGGCTGCAGCAATCGAGAGAGAGCGAATGAAGATGCGCCTGACCATGGGGCCCCGGTCCACGTTGAGTGTCGTGTCATCATAACTTCAAACCGCGGTATGGCCACCAGGCCCCGATGTGGCGTCTGAAGTGATGGCGGCGATGCTGTATCCTCAAGAGCTCACCCACAGGAAGCCGACCGGCGCAAGCCGGACGCTCGTGTATGGATCACATACTGGCCGAGGGCCGCAACTGCTGGCGCATCGCGCGTGCCGCGCGCGCGTCGTGCATCATCGACGGTGAGGACTATTTCCGCGCCGTGCGCGAGGCCATGTGCCGTGCGCGTCATTCCATCTTCATCGTCGGCTGGGACCTGCACAGCGAGCTGCGGCTCGTGCGTACCGACGAGGACGACGGTTATCCGCAAACGCTCGCCGCCCTGCTCGATCATCTGGCGCGCGAACGTCCCGACCTGCATGTCTACATCCTCAACTGGGACTTCGCGATGATCTACGCGATGGAGCGCGAGTTTTTCCCGCGCTACAAGCTACGCTGGAAGTCCCACGAGCGCGTGCATTTCTGCCTGGATGGGGAGCACCCCGTCGGCGCCTCGCAGCACCAGAAGATCGTGGTCGTCGACGACCAGGTGGCATTCTCGGGCGGGCTCGATCTCAGCAAGTGGCGCTGGGACACCTCCGAGCACCGGCCGGATGACGAGCGCCGGGTCGATCCCGACGGCGAGCCTTATCCGCCGTTTCACGACGTGCAGATGGTTGTGGACGGCGAGGCGGCCGCGTGTCTCGGCGAGCTGGTGCGCGAACGCTGGTGTTTCGCCGGTGGCAGCCAGCCCGTCACCCGGCGCGACAGCGGCACCGACGACCCCTGGCCCGAGAGTGTCCGGCCCGGCTTCAAAGACGTCGGTGTCGGCATCGCGCGCTCCTTGCCCGCCTACCGCAGCCGGCCCGAGGTCCGCGAGGTCGAGCGGCTTTATCTCGACAGCATCGCGGCGGCACGACGCTTCATCTACATCGAGAACCAGTACTTCAGCTCGCACCGCGTGAACCAGGCGCTGGCCGAGCGCCTCGCGGAGGACGAGGGGCCCGAGGTGGTCATCGTCTTGCCGGAGAAGACCGGCGGATGGCTGGAACAGCACACCATGGACGTGCTGCGCGGGCGCATCCTGCGCGACCTGCGCGAGGCCGACGCGCACGACCGCCTGCGCGTCTACTACGCGCGCCTGTCGCAGGAGCCGCACGTGTCGCTGATGGTGCACGCCAAGGTGATGGTCATCGACGACCGCTTCGCGCGCGTCGCCTCCTCCAATCTCAGCAACCGTTCCATGGGGTTCGACTCCGAGTGCGATCTGGCCGTCGAGGCCGGCGACGACCAGGCCTGCCACGACAGCATCGTGAGTTTCCGCCGCCGCCTGCTCGCCGAGCACCTGGGCATGGAGGTGACGGAGCTAGCCGTGGCCGAGCAGGACCACGGCTCGCTGATTCAGACCATCGAGTCCCTGCGCGGCGGCGAGCGCACCCTCGAGCCCCTGTCGGGCGAGATCCCGCGGGAGGTGGACGAGTGGGTGCCGGAATCGACCCTGCTCGACCCCGAGAAACCGGTGGAGCCCGAAGAGCTGTTCGACTACGTCGTCAGCCCCGAGCAGCAGAAACCCGCCTACCGCTACCTGCTGCAGATCGGGCTGCTGATCCTCGCCGTGCTCGGCCTGGCCGCGGCCTGGCGCTGGACGCCGCTGTCCGACTGGCTGGACGTCGACCGCATCGCCGCCTTCGGCGAGTGGACCAAGGCCACCCAGTTCACGCCGCTGCTGGTGATTGCGGCCTACGTCATCGGCGGCTTCGCCGCCGTACCCGTCACCCTGATGATCATCGCCACGGTCACGGTGTTCGGCCCCTGGGCCGGGGCCGGCTATGCCATCGTCGGCGCCGAGCTGTCCGCGATCGCCAGCTTCGGCATCGGCCACCTGCTGGGCCGCGAGGCGGTGAGCCGCGTGGCCGGCAGCCGGGTGAACCGCATCAGCCGCACGCTCTCCCGGCGCGGCGTGCTCACCATCATCACCCTGCGCATCGTGCCCGTGGCCCCGTTTTCCGTGATCAACGTGATCGCCGGCGTCTCCGACATCCGCTTTCGCGACTTCGCCATCGGCAGCTTCATCGGCATGCTGCCGGGCATCATCGCCATCGCCTTTCTCGCCGACCGCATCGTCGCGTCGCTGCGCGAACCGAGCGCCACCAGCATCATCGTGCTCATCGTCGCCGTGGCCGTGGTGATCCTCGCCCTCGTCGGCCTGCGTCACTGGCTGCGGCGCAAGCGCGGCCAGCGGCTGCAGGACGCCGACATCGTCGACGGATGAGCCTGCGCGTCGCCAGCTACAACATCCACCGCGCCATCGGCCGCGACGGTCGCGAGGACATGGGCCGCATCGGGGACGTGCTCGCGGAGCTGGACGCCGACCTCGTGGCCCTGCAGGAAGTCGGGTACGAGCGCGGTACGTCGGGCAATGCCCTGGAGCACCTCGGCGGGCGCCTCAATATGCGGGTGATCGAGGGCGTCACCCTGCAGGACGAGCGCGGGCATTACGGCAACGCCGTGTTGTCGCGCGTCCCCGTTTCGGCCGTCAGCCGCCACGACATCAGCGTGCCCCGTCGCGAGCCGCGCGGCGCCCTGGAGCTCACGGTCGAGCGCGGGGGTGCCGATATCCTGATCGTCGCCACGCACCTGGGCCTGTTGCCGGGCGAGCGGCGTTACCAGATCCGGAAACTGCTGTCGCTGTTCGATGCATCGCCCGCACAGGTGAAGATCCTGCTCGGCGATCTCAACGAGTGGTTTTTGTGGGGGCGCCCGCTGCGCTGGCTGCGCCGCGAGTTCGGGCGCGCGCCGGCCCCCCGCACCTTCCCCGCCCACCGGCCCTGGTTCGCGCTCGACCGGCTCTGGGTCAAGCCGCTCACCGCGGTGAACAGCCTGCGTGCGCACGACAGCGCGATGGCGCGTGTCGCCTCCGATCACCTGCCGCTGCTGGCCGAGCTCGATCTCTGAGGCGCCGCTCGAAAAAGCACCGGCCGTCGCCTAAGGTCAGGGGCACAGGCTTTCACTTCACGGAGTACGTCATGATCGAGGCCGAGCTGAACCGCGAGGCGGGCATTCTCACCGTGCAGCCGCAGGGCACGCTCGAGGAATCCGACTTCGAACGCCTGCGCCTGCTGGTCGATCCGTATATTCGGGAGCACGGGACACTCAACGGCGTGTTGATCTTCTCGCCCGCGTTTCCGGGCTGGGAGGATTTCGGTGCGATGCTCTCGCACCTGTATTTCATCGAAGACCACCAGCGCAAGATCCGCCGCGTGGCCGCGGTCGGCGACAGCGCCATGGTGTCACTGCTGCCGAAGCTCGCCGACTGGTTCGTGGATGCGGAGGTTCGAAGCTTCGACTACGGCGAGCGCGACGTGGCCGAGGCGTGGCTGTACGATGCCGCGCAGTAGCGCTGCGACGTCACGGCGCGATGTGATAGTCGACCAGGCGTGACACGCTGCGCCGCCCACCGGCGGAGACTTCAATCTCGACCGGGCCCACGCCGGGCGTGATGCACTGCGCGGCAAAGTCGCCGTCCATCTCGATTACGTACTGGATGCACGTGAACTCCCTACCGCCCGTGGTGAGGGTGCGCTCGCCGACCACGCTCACCTGCTGCGCCTCGCCCAGCGGATAAACTGTGCCCGGGGAGACCGGGTACTTGAACACCAGGGTCTCGTCGAGGGCGTCCACCGGCTGGTCGGCGTCGGTCCCGAACAGGGCCATCGCCTCCACCTGGCCCTCGGGACCGTTGCGTACCCAGAAGGTCTCGCCGTGGTCGATGAGCCGGTACCAGGTCTTGCTGCCGATGAGCCCGCTCTCGGCAATGCGGTTGGTGGCCTCGGTATAGTTCTCGCCCGAGACCTTGTAGGTCCACCAAGAGCCGACGGTGAGCGGGTACAGTTCGCCCGCCGCGGCGACCTGGACGGTGCCGACGAGAAGAACCGCGCACGCGAGGCGCCGGGCGATCACAGGTACTTCATGCGGCCCTTGAGCGCGTCCGCCGTCAGCTTCACGTCGGAAAAGCTCGAGCCGTCCTCGCTCGCGCCGACGATGATGCCCTTGCCCGAAACGGGGATCACCGTGTCGATCTGGAAGCGCCCGCTGGTACCGCGCAGGAAACACTCCTCGTCGAAGAACAGGCGGTCGCCCGCGGAACCGATGGCGTCCGACTCGATGGTGTCGTAGCCGATGAGGCGCTTGATATCGTCCATGCCGGAAATCTCGATTTCCTCGATGGTCTGGTTATCGGGCGTGATGAGCAGGGCTTTCATGGGCGTGTCTCCGGTCAGGGTACTGAGCTGTGGGTCGTGTTTTCGAGCGTAACCCGAAACGGGACGCGGGGCGAAAGTCGAGTCGGGTGCCAGCGGTGACCGGGCCCCCCCGGCCCGGCCCGACCCCGTATCCATGCCCTCGTCGGGGTCTTCCCGGGTGTGGCTCCCGCTGATCCCCCGAAACGGCCCGCTCCAATCCCCCGCAAACCCTTGCCTGTAGACGCTTTCCGGACTTTTTCCTTGTTGATCATGTAGTTACGTTTCACGTCCGCGGGTGGTTGTGCTATAATTTGCGCTTCCCATTTGAACGAGAAGGAGGCCTTTTGCCGGGCCTGCCATGAAAATCCCATTACGAATCAGGTGACTGGACCCGATTCATAAGGGGATTGGCCGGGTGACTGCAACCCCGCGATGGCAGCCCCCAAAAACCGTTTATGACTATCACCTTCAGACCCCCGTCCAAAGAGGACGGCAAGTCGATCCACCAACTCATCCGGGACAGTAAGACCCTGGACCTCAACTCGGCCTACCTGTATTTCCTGCTGGCCGATCACTTCAGCGAGACCTGTGTCGTGGCCGAGGAGGCCGGCAAGCTCATCGGCTTCGCGTCCGCCTATCGCCTGCCCAAGGCACCGAACACCCTGTTCGTCTGGCAGATCGGCGTGGATGCCTCCGCCCGCGGCAAGGGCATCGCCTCGCGCATGTTGCAGCACCTGGAGACGCGCCCCTTCTTCAGCGAGATCGACCGCATCCAGTTGACGATCTCGCCCTCGAACGCGGCCTCGCGCGCGCTGTTCGAAAAATGGGCTAAACATCTGGGTACTGCCATCGACACCCAAACCTATTTGACCGAAGCGGATCTCGGAGAAGGACACGAGGCCGAACCGCTTCTCACCATGAATTTAAAACATTAAATGGATACCACTATGGACATCGATCTTTTCGAAAAATACGAGTCGAACGTGCGCGGTTACATCCGCTCGTTCCCGACCATCTTCACCAAGGCAAAGAACTCCACGATCTGGGACGACAAGGGCAAGGCCTACATCGACTTCTTCGGCGGTGCGGGTTCGCTCAACTACGGTCACAACGATCCCGCCATCAAGCAGGCGCTGATCGAGTACATCCAGAACGACGGCATCACCAACGCGCTGGACAAGGCCACCCAGGCCAAGTACGAGTTCATCCTCAAGTTCCAGGAGACCATCCTGAAACCGCGCAAGATGGACTACAAGATCCAGTTCGTCGGCCCGACCGGCACCAACGCCGTGGAGACCGCGCTCAAGCTCGCGCGCAAGGTGAAGGAGCGTTCCAACGTCATCTCCTTCACCAACGCCTACCACGGCCACACCCTGGGTGCGTTGGCCGTGACCGGTAACGAGTTCTATCACGACAACTACTACGGCGTGCCGCTCAACGTGAACAAGCTGCCGTACGACAACTACTTCGACCACGGCATGGACAGCATGGACATGCTGCGCCACTACCTGGAAGACGCCAGCTCCGGTTACGAGCTGCCGGCGGCCATCATTGCCGAGACCATCCAGGGCGAGGGCGGCATCAACATCGCCAGCGTGAAGTGGCTGAAGAAGCTGTCCGACCTGTGCAAGGAAAAGGACATCCTGCTCATCATCGACGACATCCAGGTCGGCAACGGCCGCACCGGCGACTTCTTCAGCTTCGAGCGTGCCGGCATCGAGCCGGACATCATCACGCTGTCCAAGTCCATCGGTACCGGCCTGCCCATGTCCATCGTGCTGATGCGCCCCGAGATCGACCAGTGGGAGCCGGGCGAACACACCGGTACCTTCCGCGGCAACAGCCTGGCGTTCATCGCCGGTGCCAAGGCCCTGGAACGCTGGGAAACGGATGCCTTCAGCAAGGAGATCCGCGCCAAGGGCGAACGCGTCGGCGAGGCCTTCAAGGCCCTGCAGGCCAAGTACCCCAAGTACATCTGCGATGCCCGCGGGCTGGGCATGATCTGGGGCATGGAGTCCGACATCGACGGCTTCTGTGGCGAGGTCTCGCACCAGGGCTTCATCCGCGGCCTGCTGGCCGAGACCGCCGGTGCCGGTGACCACGTGCTCAAGTTCCTCGCCCCGCTCACCATCAGCGAGGAAGAACTCACCAAGGGTCTGGCGCTGCTGGAAGAAGCTGTCGCCGCCGCCGTCGAAAAATTCGAAAAGGACGCCGCATGATCATTCGCCGCCTCGACGAAGTCATCGGCACCGACCGCGATGTCGAAGCCGAAAACGGGAACTGGGTCAGCCGCCGCCTGCTGCTCGCGGGCGACGGCATGGGCTTCTCCATGCATGACACGACCATCCGTGCCGGCACCGAGACCTACATCCACTACGCCAACCACCTCGAAGCGGTGTATTGCGTCGAAGGTGAAGGCGAGATCGAGGATCTCGACAACGGCGTCACTACCCAGATCGCCGATGGCACGCTCTATGCCCTGAACGGCCACGAGCGCCACTACCTGCGCGCCCGCAACGACATGCGCATGATCTGCGTCTTCAACCCGCCGGTGGTGGGCCCGGAAACGCATGACGAGAACGGCGTGTACCCGCTGATGACGCTGGACGACTGAGTTCAGGGTATCGCTTGGATACAGAGGAGCCCGGGCCGGCCCCGGGCTTTTTTGTTTATCGGTTGTTGCGTGATGCGCAACGCGCTACACTTGCTTCAATGATCAAGACGTTCCGCCACAAGGGATTGCAGCGGTTCTATCAGAAGGGCAGTACGTCCGGTATCCAGCCGCGGCATGCCCGTCGGCTGCGCATGCTGCTCGCGGCGCTGGATACCGCGTTCACCATCGATGACATGGATGTGCCGGGCTTTCGGCTGCATCGCCTCAAAGGGCGTGCGCGAAATCGCTGGTCGGTCTGGGTCAACGGCAACTGGCGCCTGACCTTCGAATTCAGGGATGGCAATGCCTACGTGCTGGACTACGAGGATTATCATTGATGAACATGCACAACCCTCCACACCCGGGCGAGTTCATCCGCGACGTCTATCTCGAGCCTTTCGGGCTCAGCGCTCGCCAGCTTGCTCAACGGCTTGGAGTCTCAGCCTCCACCCTCACGCGTGTCCTCAAGGGCAGCAGTGGTGTGAGCCCCGAGATGGCATTGCGCCTGGCCAAAGCCCTTGGCCGCTCACCGGAGAGCTGGCTCGAAATGCAGGATCGGTATGATCTATGGATCGCCCGACAACATGTCAGCCTCGACGAAATCGAGCCGATCGAGTTCGACGCCGCGTGACCATTCGTTTGCCCGGGGCCTTCATTTAGTAGGGCGCAATAAGCAACGCGCATTGCGCCGAAAGCGGCTTTTGCGTCTATGCATCTCGTGCGGCGCAATGCCCTTCGGTTATTGCGCCCTACCAAAGCGCCTTACAGAAGCTAGGCAGTCGCTTCCGACGAACTGTCCCCGTCCTCGGCTCGCTTGCTCGCCTTGTTCTCGTACATCAGCTCGTCGCCCTCGACGAGCAGGCCTTCGATTGTCTTGTGTCGTTCGCGGTCGAACTCCACCACGCCCAGTGAACAGGTCACGTCGTAGGGCAGCCCCGAGCTGTCGTTGAAGGCATCCAGCGCATCACAAAGCCGCCTGAGGATGCGCCGGGCCGTGTCCTTCTTGGCCTTGAGCAGAAGCAGCGCGAACTCGTCCCCGCCGAGTCGTGCCGCGACGTCCATGTCCCGGCAGGTGTTGCGGATCTCGTCGGCCAGTTTCGCGATCGCCTGGTCGCCTGCCTCGTGACCGTACTGGTCGTTGATGCCCTTGAGGTCATCGAGGTCGAGGAACACGAGCGAGGCCGACATCGCCTCGCGCGCACAGAAATTGAGGCTCTGCTGGCCCAGCATCAGGAAGGCCCGCCGGTTGTAGAGCCCGGTCAGTTCGTCCTGGGTCGCCATTTCCAGCATGGCGAGCTCCCGCTCCACCAGTGCGGCCAGGTCGCGCATGGCAGTCAATTCGCCCATCTCCAGGATGCGCGGCCGGGTGTCGATGATGCACAGCGTGCCGAGCTTGCTGCCATCCACGTGCTTGATGGGGCAGCCGGCGTAGAAGCGGATGTGGGGCTCGCCCGTCACCAGCGGGTTGTCGGCGAAGCGCGGGTCCTGGGTGGCATCGGGGATGATGAAGACGTCGTCGCCGAGAATGGCGTGGCCGCAGAAGGAGATGTCGCGCGGCGTTTCGGTGGCATCCAGTCCGTCGGCCGACTTAAACCACTGGCGGTCGGCATCGACCAGGCTGACCAGGGCAATGGGCACGTCGAACAACTGGCGCGCGATGCGCGTCAGCCGGTCGAAGCGCTCTTCCGGCAGCGTGTCCAGGATGCCGAGCGCGCGCAGCGCGTCGAGGCGCGCCTGTTCGTCGAGCGGGGTTGCCGGCTTTTCCACAACATCTCCCGTGACTGGGGGGCTGGCGTAGCTCTTCACAAACCGGCGTTGATGAGCCCGGAATGGGGCCAAAGGGGTAGTCCAATACTAGACTAGACTGCTCAATTATTCAGCAGGTTCCGGTGATCGGCAGATTTCGGCCGGTATGTGCAGTTGAAACGGCGCCTGAGGGGTGGGACGTGTTGCGTTTGGCCTTTCGTCGAGTAGCGACTTCTCGCTGCTTGACCGTGCTCAGCGCCGATGTGTGCTCGATCAGGCCTTTTTCACGAACTCGGATTTCAGCTGCATCGCGCCGATGCCCTCGATCCGGCAGTCGATGTCGTGATCGCCTTCCACCAGGCGGATGTTCTTCACCTTGGTGCCGACCTTGACCACCGTCGAGGAGCCCTTGACCTTGAGGTCCTTGATCACCGTAACGGTATCCCCTTCCTGCAGCTCGTTACCGTTGGCATCGAGAACAACCTTCCCCTTCTCGGCAGCCTCCTGGTCGGCCTGTGACCATTCATGGCCGCATTCCGGGCACACGTACATCGTGCCGTCCTCGTAGGTGTACTCGGAGCCGCATTGCGGGCAGTTGGGGAGGGTGCTCATCGGGGTTTCGTCCTGTGGCATGGAGAGGGAACGGCGAGAAAGACGCCAAGTATACGCCCCTGAGCGGTGACCCGACGAAGAGACGGTAATCTTGCGCGTAAAGATGGACTGGCTGTCTCGGCGAGGTGTTCGCCGATGCCGTCAGGCCACCGTTGGATGTGCGTTACTTGTAATACGTTTCGTCAGCAGCACCACGTCGCCGGTGTAGGGGTGGGAGGCATGAGGCACGGCTGCGCGCCGGGCAATCTCGCCGTAGCCCAGCCGCTGGTAGAGACGCAGTGCCCCGGTGTTCTCCTCGAACACCTGGATGCTTGCCAGATCGCAGCCCACCCCGCGGGCCCAGCCGTCCACAGTGCCCATCAGGGCGCTGCCCACGCCCTGGCCCCGATACTCGGGATAGGCCGCCAGCATGTTGATGTAGAAGCTTTCCGGTACGAGGTGTTCGAGCTCGATCAGCGGTCGCAGGAATTCCGGGTAGTCGTTGACGTCGTCGGCATGCTCGGCGTCCGGCAGGCGGTACGCGAGGATCATCCCGGCGATTCGGTCGTCGATCGTCGCGATCCGGGTATTGCGCCAGGAAAAGTTCTCGGTGTCGCTCGAGGCGTTGCGGGCGCCGACGTCGAGAATGTCCTCACCGGGCCCGGCCGCCTCCGCCCAGAAGTATCCCGGTATCCCCTCACCCGCCATCAGCGCCAGCTCGGCGATGGCACGCGAATCGGCTTTGGTGGCGTTGCGGATGTCCATCATGAGTCCACCCCCTGGTTTACGGCAGCGAGATAGGACCATAGACCGGAAAGATGCGACGTGCTTGGGGTGAGGCGGATTGGGTGGCTGGTGTTTATGGGCAACCGCGGTCTGTCCCGGATTTAACGATCCATAGCACGCCCCGCGTGTTGGTTTCGTCGCTAGACGCCGGGCGGAAGCTTGGAGGCCATCAGCTTGCGGCGATCGTATTTCCTGCCGTCCGCGATGAAGGTGCCGTCGCCCACCGCGTGCAGGGTTCGCGTTTCCTTGCGATTCGGATCGCAGTACGCCGCCACCGCATCCAGCACCACGATGTTATGCCGCTCGACGATATCGACCACCTTGCACTCGATATTGGCAATGCACTCGGCGACCAGGGGTGCTCCAACCTCTTTGGCCCGCCCGCACGTCAGCTTGAACCGGGCGAACTTGTCGGTGTCTTCCCCCGAGCAGGTGCCGATGCCGACGACCGTGTCCAGCATGTCCACGGTGGGAATCGCAATCACGCACTCACGGTTCTTTACCAGTGCCGCGTACGAGTAGTTCCACTCCCCGGTCGTGATGGCGAATCGCGGCGTGAAGTCCATCACCATCGTCCACGAAATGGTCATCACGTTGTCCTTGCTGCCATCCTTCGTCGTCACCAGCACAACCGGGCCCGGTTCCAGGAGGGTGAAGGCCTTGGTGAGATCTATCGTATGCATGGTTACCTTGCCGCATCATCTGGAAAGGAAGTGGGTCGAAGAGTGTAGAGCGTCTGAGGAAAACTGTGGTCTGTCCCCTATTTATGTATGTAAGCCGCGCGACGAATTGGCGGATTAAGAAGGTGTTCGTTCTGAAAGTACATGATTTGCTCCTTGCTTCTACTGCTTTCCTTGAGTAGTAAAACCGGCCAGGGGGCTAATATTAGAAAGAATTCCTCTCTGACCCGGTTTCTTCTGAGGAAGGCCGTGCTAATGAGTATACTGTCCCCGGTATTCTCCATTCGGTATTCTCTATTCGTCTCAATTGACAAATAGTGAAGTTATAGCAACTAATACCAATATCCAGAGTCCCAATGAGAGGCTACGGAGCGAGCTTGCGTGGGACGCCAGTACAGCAGCCAATTGATTATACTGTGCCTGAAGTTCCGCCAGCTTTGCGGATTCAATCGCTCCAATTTCGTTGGTTTCTTGCTCCTCTTCCCAATCATCTCTCGGCTTCGCTTCCGCGTCCTCGTTTTCATTATCCAACCTTGAAATCGCCGCGATAGATTGGATAAAGCAATGCTGAACGTCCTCAATAAATAGATCGCGTGGGTGATACGGCTCTCGCAGCGCGTCATCGACCTCAAAACTGAAACAGTTTAGACGGATCGCCACTTCGAGTATCGCGCATTTTTCTCCCGTTATACGCTTGATCAACTTTTCGAGCTGGTCCCCATTGGCTTCTAGATCGAAATGCAAATCATCTTCGCCAGGCTCATAGTTGAGCGCAAAAGCATGGCCTGTGAAAAATAGGGTGGCGGACTCGTCTGGTAACTTCTTGTTGGACCCTTGGCTAGCGCGAAGAGTAACGATGATCTTTCCGTTGGGTCGCCGAAGGGTATAGATATCTTCGCTATCTTCTTGCGTCTCCGCTACTAATAGCGTGTCCCGAAAACTATCCTCGTCAACAAACCCGGTTAGCGTCAGAGATTCTTGAAGAGATGATGCGAATCTATTGCTGAGTCGAACCTGATCCTCGTCCTCTCTCGCTTCTAGGCTATTGGGATCTAAGCTGATGGCGTGTCTAATCTGAGTGTCGCAAATTCTGAAAGAAACCAGATTAAAGTCTCGTCGCCACTCTAGTGGTCGTCGCGACGTGTGGTCCTCGTCTAGCTGCTGAAAGACTGAGTCAGAGACTTTTTTTAGCTTCGTTTCAGGGGGGATCATTCTTTTCTCCCTTGCAGAATTATGGGGACAGTATACCGATTGTCTTGGGAAGGCCGTGCTAATGGGTATACTGTCCCCGAAATTCCATGCTCTTACAGTAATTTATCTCTGACTACGCATTGGTTGTTGTACCCACTGGGAATTCTTATCCCACCAATATACAGCTCACCCGTCACCCTATTAATAATAAAACTAATTTTCACATTGGCGTGGGGCGTTCCGTCTAACATAACCAGTGAAGAGCTGATGCCTTCGAATTCTATTCTTCCCTCATTGATGCGCTTTATATCCAAGCGCTTATCTTCATTAACCCAATACACTGTCTTGGATTGGAGATTTACAACAAATGATTCGTTTTCCTGCCCGTACAGTGTCCACTGGCAAGCAAGATAGACCTCTTGGTCTGCCGATGCTGCAGCGGAGAAGAGTAGGATAACTAATAGAGCAGCTGTTCTATTAAGCATAAATTTTCTATAGTCGGTACGGGCCGCTCCTGTTTTCAGAAGCCCGACGTAGTTTCACTTCGTTCGCTTGACCTGCCTGTCCGGCTCTTCGTTCGTCTCCGAAGCATCTCCCTCAAGGACTTCGTTAGAAAGCCTTGGTTCGATATAAGACCTAAGCGCCTCGATTAGGCAGAACAACTCCTCAGGATGGTACTGCACCACAGCTTCGTCCACCGGAGCGCCCAGCTCCTCCCAATACTCGCCGAACTCTCTCATCTCCTGAGCTGTCCAGCCTTGGTACAGTTCGTAGTGATAGCGAGCCTTCTCAAAAACGAACTGGTAGTCGAGCAGGAGCTTTTCGATGTCTGAAAAGTCCGTGTTCCCAGGAGAGCGAGCTTTGGCGATTTCCATAATCTCCTTCCGGGCGTATCCCGGCAATGCTAGCCACAACTTTGAATACGCATGATGCGGCTTTGGCGATTGACCGGACAGTCGGATGGCACATTTGAGAAGAATTTCAAACCCTAGAATCTGTAGAAGCGCGCTTGAATCCGACGCTGTTTTCATTGAGCGTGCGAGTATGCTCGCATCGTTGATACGCGCGAGTGCGTCTTCAAACATTCGCTTGGCATCGTGTGTCATGGCTTTCGAAATCAGGGGTGCCTCAGACCAAGATTTCCGCCTAAGCCTCACGGCCCCGCGCTCTCCTCAAACGCCTCAACCGCATACCCATTCCCCACCAATATCTGATCAATCCGTCCCATCGCTTCGTCCCCCAGCTTCCGATCCCGCGCCAACACCCACCCATACGTCCGCTCCGGGTGCCCGACCACGACCCACGAGTAGTCCTCCGCCAGACCGATCACCCAGTAATCCCCCCAGAACCACTGGCGACCGAGGAAGTTGACGAAGCTAACTTCGAGTTTGGCGTTGGTGTCGGGATCGACGATGCGGGCGATGCCGTGGGCTTCATCGTACTCACCGCCCTTAAGCTGGCAGCGGTTGAGTACGTCGATGCGGCCGTCGTCACGCAGGCTATAGGTGGCGGTGGTGTCGGCGATGCACTGGTCCTGGAAGCGGTTGGGGATCTTGGCGATCTCGTGCCAGGTGCCGGTGTAGCGTTCGAGGTCGACATGGTCGACGGTGGTGGGGGTGTTGCCCTCGCGGACGGGGCTGCCGCAGCCGGCGAGGAGCGCGGCTGCGGCGAACAACGTGATCAATTGCGTTTTCATGGCGGCCTCCTTGTCCTGCCAAGCATAAGCCTTACGGCAGCTGGATGCCTCCCGGGCCGCCCATGCCCCCGCCGGGGCCGCCCATGCCGCCACCGCCACCCTGGCCGGGCAGGACCAGGCCGGAGGCGGCCTCGCGGCGCATCTCCTCGAGCTGGCGCATGGTGCGCTCGATGGCCTTCTCGGCCTCGTCGGAGAACTTCTTCGCCGCGTCTTCCAGCGAGGTGGCCGGGATCTCGAAGTGCAGCGGAATGGGGCCGGCGGAGGACATGAGCTGGGCTTCGCCGACGTAGGTGACGGGCCGGCTTGTGTCGTTCTCGCCCTGGCCGTCCACCGGGGTCAGGCGGCGGATGGTGCCGATCTTGCGGTCGGTGAAGACCTCTTCCTTGTAGAGGTCGGCGGGGTCCATGTCGGGGGTTTTCTTGTCCTCTGCCATGCTGTGGCCCTTTCGTTAATTCCAGGAATGCCAACAGGTTAGCAGGAATCGCGGCACGATTCGAAACGCGCATCTATGCTCGGGAATACCCCCAAAAGAAGAGGGACAAACCCCATGCGCTATCTCGAAGGCACCGACCCGGCCCAGACGGCCTACGGCAGCAGCGGCGACATCCTGGTGTTCACCGCCGTGTACGGGCTGGTGCTGGGCGTGGGGTTCCTGGTGTTCGGCTGGCGCCGCAAGGAGCTGTGGATGACCTTCTGGGGTGGCCTGCTGGGGCTGGGGAGCGTGGCCTACATCGGCGCGGTGATGATCGGCTGGGGCGTCGGGTGACGCCCCAGCCTTCGCAGCAGGACAATGGCGGGTAAGCCGAACTCTACTTATAGATGCAGAGGTAGGAGGCGTCCTCATCGATGCGCACGCCGAACTTGGCGTCGGCCGGCACGATGAAGGTGCCGTTCACCGGGATATCGCGGTACTCGGTCTCGCCCGGCAGGCGCACCGCCATCTTCCCGCTCACCAGCTTCATGTGCTCGATCTGCGTGGTGCCGAACTCGTACTCGCCCCTGGCCATCACGCCGATGGTGGCCGGAAAGCCCTCCGCGGTGAAGGCGATGGATTTGACCCGGCCGTCGAAGTATTCGTTGATGTCGAACATCTGTCCTGTCCCGATGGGTTGAAGAGGGCCGTATTCTAGCAGCCCCGCCCGTGGCCGGAACCCTCCTGCAGGCGGGGTCATTAGGGTCTAGAGTCGGGGCATGGACCAACGAGACGCGACCCGGAAGGACAAGACCCTGGCCATTGGTTTCGTGGCCCTGCTGATTTTATTGCTGGGCGCGAGCATCTGGCTGATGGCGCGGTTCGGCGAGGTCTTCCTGGGCGAGGATGCCCGTCTCCCCGGCATGACCGTGCGCCTGCTGTTGACCTACCCCTGGTGGTCGCTGTTCGTGCTGCCGTCCCTCGTCGGGGCCTGGTTCATGTGGCACGGCGCACGCAAGCCGGCCTGGTACCTGCTGCTGATCCCGATCCTGGCCGTGATCTTCCTCGTGCCCTTCGTCCTCTGGGCCGTGTATTCTGCCGTCTGATTCGACTTCAGAAGGACCCTCGCTCCATGGCCGAACTCCATCCCCAGCTCGCCAAAGACTGCGTCGAGATCGGGCACTTCCCGCTGTGCCGGGTGCTGCTCATGAACGACGCCAACTACCCCTGGTTCATCCTCGTGCCCGACCGCGAGAACATCACCGAGATCTTCCAGCTCTCCGAGGCCGACCAGCAGCAGTGGCTGGCGGAATCCGCCGAGATGTCGCGCGTGATCTACGACCTGTTCCAGCCCGACAAGCTCAACATCGGCGCGCTGGGGAACATGGTGCCGCAGCTGCACATTCATTACATCGCGCGTTACAGGGACGATCCGGCGTGGCCGAAACCGGTGTGGGGGAATGTGGCCGCCAAGGCGTATGACGGCGGGACGTTGGAGGAGCGGATGGCGGCGATGATCGATGCGTTGGGGGGTGGGTTTGTTGCTCGGGCGTGAGCCTTGGCGGCGGTCCGTTGTCAGTGGCCAGTCGTCAGTGGTCCGTTGTTGAACAGTGGGCAATCAACTTCGTCGAAGCGGTTTTGACGTTTCTCCCCTTTTTCGAGCCGAGCATCGCAGTGGAGGGAGGAAAAGCCCGAAGGGTTGCGCGCATGGACGCGCGCAATTCTGCAGTCGGGCCAGGACGGCCCGTCTGCAGAACCCGACCGGAGCGAGAAGCACAGGGGACCCGTAGGGCGAGATAGTGGGGTGCCCTTTCTTTTCGCCTCTTTTCTTTGGGCAAGCAAAGAAAAGGGGCTCGCCCCTTGGCACCCATAGCAAGAAAAGAACCCTTTAACGTTAAAGGGGCGAAATTTCCCAAGCCCTCACGCTCGAGCGTCCTCGACTAAACGAGAAGCCGCCTCCGCACCAACGCCACCGCGATGTAATACGTCACCACCGCATAGGTAAGCAGCACCATCAGATTGACGACCGGCTGCTTCAACTCCCCACCGGCCACCAACGGCCGCGCCAGCTCCACCGCGTGTGTCAGCGGCAGCACGTAGACGAAGCTCTGCACGATCGCGGGCATGGTGTCGATGGGGTAGAACACGCCGCAGACGATGAACATGGGCGTGATGACCAGCACGAAGTAGTAGCTGAAGAAGTCGTAGTTCTTGGCCAGCGCGCTCATGATCATGGCGGGGCCGGCGAAGACGACGCCGATGAGGAACACGACCGGGATCGCCCACAGCGCCTGCCAGTCGTGCACCACGCCGAGCAGGGCGGCGACGATGAGGATGGCGATGCCGCTCATCATGGCCTTGGTGCCGCACCAGAGCATCTCGCCGGCGAGAATGTCGTCGATCTCCAGCGGGCTGGCGAGGATGGCCTCGTAGGTGCGCTGGGGCACCATGCGCGTGAAGACCGAGTACATGCCCTCGAAGGTCGAGGTGGTCATGGCCGAGGAGGCGATGATGCCGGAGGCGAGGAAGGCGAGGTAGGGCATGCCATCCATCTGGCCGACGAAGTGACCGAGACCGAAGCCGAGCCCGAGCAGGTACAGCGTGGGCTCGCCGAAGTTCATGACGATGGCCGGGCCGATGAGCTTGCGCCACACCAGCACGTTGCGCCGCCAGATGGTGAACGCGCCGCGCCGCAGCTTGGGGAGTCGCCAGTGGTTCATCAGTCGCGCAGCTCCCGTCCCGTGAGTTTGAGGAACACGTCTTCCAGGCCGGCCGGGCGGTGCATGAAGGTGAGCCCGTGCTGGTCGCGCAGCTTTTCCAGCAGCGCGCCGGGCTCGCGCGTGTAGCAGTAACTCGATGTGCTCATCTGCTCCACGCGGCAGCCCACGCTCTCGGCCAGGGCGACGAGCTGCTTGCTGGCCTCGCCGCGCACCTCGATCACGTCCGGTTCCACATGCCTGCTGATGAGCGCGCGCGGCGAACCCTGGTCGAGGATCCGGCCGTGGTCCATGATCACCAGTTCGTCGCAGAGGCGTTCGGCCTCTTCCATGTAGTGCGTGGTGAGGATGAGCGTGGTGCCCTGGTCGCGCAGGTCGCTGAGCCGGCTCCAGATGACGTGGCGGGCCTGCGGGTCGAGGCCCGTGGTGGGTTCGTCCAGCACCACCAGTTCGGGTTCGTTGATCATGGCGCGCGCGATGGTGAGGCGCCGCTGCATGCCGCCGGAGAGCGAGTCGGTCTTGGCGTCGCGTCGCTCCGTGAGCGAGGCGAAGGCCAGCAGCTTTTCCAGCCGGGTGGCGATCTCGCGTTGCGGGATGCCGAAGTAGGAGGCGTAGACCGACAGGTTCTCGGCCACCGTGAAGTCCGGGTCGAGGTTGTCCGCCTGCGGCACCACGCCGACACGGGCGCGTACCTCGCGGGCCTTCTCGGGCATGGGCAGGCCGAAGATATCGAGTTCGCCGCCGCTCATGGGCGTGAGGCCGAGCAGCATGCGCAGGGTGGTGGTCTTGCCCGCGCCGTTGGGGCCGAGGAAGCCGAAGCAGCGGCCGCGGGGCACCTCGAAATCGATACCGCGCACGGCGTGAAAGTCGCCGTAGCGCTTGTCCAGCCCGCGCGCGCTGATGATGGGATCGGTCATGGGGCCCGATTGTACACCCGCCCTCACCCCGGCTGTCATGCAGCACAGACTGTGCACTTGCACATACCACCCGCGCGCCCAGTCGCTATGCTTCAAGGACACAGATGATTCCGAAAGCCCGCAAAAACCGTATGCCGAGGAGTGCCCCGATGAAGACGTTCAAGAAGATGATGATGGCCGCCGGCCTGCTTGCCGCCGCCACCCCCGCCCTGGCCGCCGACGACGTGATCAGCACGCGCCTGATGACCGCGGAACTCGCCGCCGATATCGCCAAGGCCGCCATGCTCGACTGTCGCGCCAAGGGCTACCAGGTGTCCGCCGTGGTGGTGGACCGCGCCGCCAATACCCAGGTCGTGATGCGCGACACGCTGGCCGCCCGCTTCACCATCCAGATCGCCGAGGAAAAGGCCAACGCGGTGGTGATGTCCGGTGTGAGCTCCAAGGACTTCGTCGAGAACCGTGCCGATATCCGCATGGAAATGAACCACGTCGACGGTATCACCATGCTCGAAGGCGGCCTGCCGATCACCGCGGCCGGTGCCAGCCTCGGCGCGGTCGGCGTCAGCGGCGCCCCGGGTGGCGACATCGACGCAGCCTGTGCCCAGGCCGGCCTGGATGCCGTTGCCGAGCGGCTGATGTTCATCGAGTAACGCGTTTACCGATTGCCTCCCCCCCAAGGAGCAAGGGCGCACCGAGGTGCGCCCTTTTTTTATGTGCCGAAGGCACGTCCGTTGTCCGTTGTTCGTGGTCAGTGGTCCGTTGTTGAACACCGGGCAATCAACTTCGTCGAAGCGGTTTTGACGTTTCTCCCCTTTTTCGAGCCGAGCATCGCAGTGGAGGGAGGATCAGCCCGAAGGGTTGCGCGCATGGACGCGCGCAATTCTGCAGTCGGGCCAGGACGGCCCGTCTGCAGAACCCGACCGGAGCGAGAAGCACAGGGTACCCGCAGGGCGAGATAGTGGGGTGCCCTTTCTTTTGGTGACTTTTCTTTGGGCAAGCAAAGAAAAGCCACTCGCCCCCAGGCACCGATAGTTATGGAAGAACCCCTTAACGTTAAAGGGGCGAAAACAAGCCAACGTCAATTTGGACGTGGCTTATTTCACCAATAGATCGGCAAACGCCGACCCTTCCTCCACGATGATGTCCAACGTCTCCCGATCCACCTTGGGATACGGAATCCGTTTTTCGCGACAGCGATGCGCCACCTGCGGGTAGGCCCACTCCAGCATGCGTTCGCTGAAGGTGTCGTCGTCGATGCGGCATTGCTCGTAGATGCCGGCGGCGCTGCGCTGGCGTTCGGCCTCGTAGAGGACGAGCGCGGCGGAGACGGAGACGTTCAGGGACTGCACCATGCCGAGCATGGGGATGAAGATGGTCTCGTCGCAGGCGTCGATGGTGGCCGGGTCCAGACCTTCGAGCTCGGCGCCGAGCACCAGGGCGGTCGGCTGCGTGTAGTCGATCTCGCGGAAGTCTTTCGCGTCCGGGTCGGGGTGGGCGGCGACCAGGCGGAATCCCTGCGCGCGCAGTGCGTCGATGCCGTCCTCGATGGTGTCGTGGCGGCGGACCTTGACCCAGCGCTTGGAACCGGCGCCGGCGTTGGGGTTGCGCGAGAGCACACCGGGATCGGTCACGGCGTGGGCGTCGAGCACGCCGACGGCGTCGCAGCTGCGCAGCACGGCGGCGAGGTTGTGCGGCTTGTGCACGCCGGCCATGAGCACGGTGAGGTCGGGCTGGCGGCGGGCGAGGGTCTCGCGGAGCTTCTGGACGCGGTCCGGGGTCATGGTCTGGTCATGCGGGCCTGTTCACGGAAACGCCATGCTACACGCTCGCCGCCGGGCTGTCCCGGCGCCGCCTCTGTTACAATTGCGGGCAGGGACTCTTCCCGTCATTTCCGTGAGCAGACCATGAAACACGAACTCGATCCCTTCAACCTTGCCGCCCAGGACGTCGTCGATCTCGCCAATCGCATCACCGAGAACGACGAGGACGCCGACCCGTGGGACGTGGCGGACGGTCTGCTGGCCGGTGCGATCCATTACTGGCTGTTCTCCCGCCAGCCCTGCGGCGACCCGCGCTGCGAGGACTGCGAGCCCATCAGCACGGCCGAGCAGCGCATGATGGAACTGCAGCGCTTCGTTCAGCAGTTCGCCGAGGACAGCGAGTACTACCACGCCCCCACGGACGTGAACGTCGGGCGCGCCTGATCGGCCGATGCCGGCCCTGTTTCTCCATTGCCGCCCCGGCTTCGAGGGGGAGTGTGCGGCGGAGATCCAGGACCGGGCCGCCGCGCGCGGCGTGGGCGGCTACTGCAGGGCGAAGCCCGACACCGGTTTCGTCCTCTTCGAGTACTTCACTGAAGATGCCGGCCTGATCGGCCGGCTGCATCTCGACGACCTGGCCTTCGCGCGCCAGTGGTTCGAGGTGCTGGCCGAGCACGCCGACCTCTCGCCCCAGGACCGCATCACCCCCATCGTCGAGACCCTCGCCACGGTGTACGGCATCGGCGGCTGCCTGCTGCTGGAGACACCGGACACCAACGCCGGCAAGGAACTGCAGAAGCTGTGCCGCAAACTGCAGCGGCCGCTGGAATCCGCCCTGCGCAAGCGCGGCCGCCTGGACCGCTACGGCGAGCTGCAGCTGCACGTCTGTTTCCTCGCCTCCACCCATGCCGTGGTCGGCTGTGTACCGTCTGCCGAGGCCGCACCCTGGCCCATGGGCATCGTGCGCCTGCGCTTTCCGCGCGAGGCCCCCAGCCGCTCCACGCTCAAGCTGGAGGAGGCCATCCTGCATTTTCTCACCGAGGCCGAGCGCGACCAGTGGCTGGCCCCGGCCATGACCGCGGTGGACCTCGGCGCCGCCCCGGGTGGCTGGACCTGGCAGCTGGTGCACCGCCACCTGCGTGTCACCGCCGTGGACAACGGGCCGATGGACGCGAAGCTGATGGATTCGGGCCTGGTGGAGCACCGGCGCGAGGACGGCTTTCGCTACCGGCCCGATCGTCCGGTGGACTGGGTGGTCTGCGACATGGTGGAAAAGCCCATGCGGGTGGCGGCTTTGATGGCCGACTGGCTGGCCGGAGGGCATGCGCGCCACGCCATCTTCAACCTCAAGCTGCCGATGAAGAAGCGCTACGCCGAGCTGCAGAAGTGCCTGGCCCACATCGAGATGGCGCTGTCCGAGACCGGGCGCGATTTCCGCCTCGCCTGCAAGCAGCTCTACCACGACCGCGAGGAGGTCACCGTCTTCGCCCAGCCGGGCAGCTCGGGATGAACGCCGGGCATCGCCGGGTCTGGCTGCTGGCCGGCGAGCCGGGCGCCTCCCGCGCGGCCGCCGGGCAGGCACTGGCGGATATCCCCGCGGCGCGCCAGCTCTGGGTGAGCCACGAGGCGCCCCGGGACGTCACCCGGGTGGACGCGGCGCGTGCCGGCACGGTCCTCGGTGCTGAGTTCGACGCGCTGGTGTTCGATCTCTGGGACGGCTTCGACCCCGATGCGCTGGGCGCCGTCGCCGGCACCGTGCGCGGCGGCGGCCACCTGCTGCTGCTCGCGCCCCGGCTCGACGACTGGCCCGAGTTCGACGACCCGGACGCCGAGCGCATCCTGGTCGCGCCTTACCGGCGCGCGGACATCGCCGGACGCTTCCTCGCCCGCGCCGCCCGGCTCACGGGCCACGATCCGGCCGTGCGCCTGGTCGACATCGATGCCGGTGAGCCCCTGCCGAACCTGGCCGTCCCGCCCCGGCCCGAGACGATCCACCGATACCGCACCGAGGACCAGCACGCGGCCGTGGACGCCATCGCCGGGCTGCTCGAAGGCCCCCCGCACCACCCGCTGGTGCTGGTCTCCGACCGCGGTCGCGGCAAGTCGAGTGCCCTGGGGCTGGCCGCAGCGGACTGCATGCAGGCGGGACCCGTGGACATCCTCGTTACCGCGCCGCGTATCGACGCGGCGGCCAACGTGTTCGCCCGCGCGGCCGAGGCGCTCGAGCCCGGGCATGCCTCGCGCACCCGCATCGAGGCGGACGAGGCGACGATGCAGTTCGTCGCCCCCGACGCCCTGGTGGAAGACGAGGCGCGCGAGGCCGACCTCCTGCTGGTCGACGAGGCCGCCGCAATCCCGGTGCCCATTCTCACGGCCCTGCTCGACCGCTTCCCACGCGTGGTGTTCGCCACCACCGTGCACGGCTACGAGGGCACCGGCCGCGGCTTTGCGGTGCGCTTTCGGGCCGTGCTCGACCGCGAGACCCCGCACTGGCGCGAGCTCACCCTGGAGCGTCCGGTGCGCTGGGACGAGGACGATCCGGCCGAGGCCTGGGTGGCCCGGGTGCTGGCCCTCGATGCCGAGCCCGTGGCCGCCGATCGGCTCGCCGAGGCCGATCTCGAGCGCCTCAGCATCGAGCCACTGGACCGCGACGCGCTGGCCGCCGACGATGCCTTGCTGGACGAACTCTTCGGCCTGCTGGTGCTCGCCCACTACCGCACCCGCCCCTACGACCTCAAGCACCTGCTCGACGGCCCCAACATCACCGTGTGGGTCGCGCGGATCGGCGGCCACGTGGTCGGCACCGCGCTCAGCGCCCGCGAGGGCGGACTGGAAGAAAGCCTGGCCAAGGCCGTGTTCCAGGGGCACCGGCGCCTGCGTGGGCACCTGATCCCGCAATCGCTCGCGGCCCACCTCGGCCTGCCGGAGGCCGCGGCCCTGAAGGGTGAACGCGTGCTGCGCATCGCCGTGCACCCCGCGGTGCGCGGCCGTGGTATTGGTTCGCGAATCCTGAATACGATGCGCGAGGCGGCGCAGCTCGAGGGATTGTCCTGGTTCGGTACCAGCTTCGGCGCCACGCATGACCTGTTCCGCTTCTGGCGGCGACTGGGTCTCGTGCCCCTGCGCCTGGGCGTGACCCGGGAGGCGGCCAGCGGCACCCACTCGCTGATGATGGTGGCCCCGCTCAGCGAGCGCAGCCGCGTGATGCTGGCCCGCGCCCGGCGGCATTTCGCGCACCAGCTCCCCCTTCTGCTTACCGACGCCGCCCGCCACCTGCCCCCCGAGCTGGCCACCGACCTGCTCACCGCGGCCGACGCGGCCGAGGGCCTGGCGCTGGATGCCGACGACTGGCGGATCCTGGCTGCCTTCGCCCATGAACAGTTCGGCTTCGAGGACGCGCTGGGCGCCATCCATGCGCTCGCCATGCGGGCGCTGGCCGACGCCGAGCTGGCCCAATGCCTGCACCCGAACGAGCGCCTCGGGCTGGTGGAGCGGGTGATCGAGCACCGCGGCTGGGACGAGGTGGCCGAGGCCCTGGAGCTGCCGGGCCGACGCGACGTGATCCGGCTCCTGCGCACCGCGGTGGGCAGGCTGGTCGCCCAGTACCGGGCCGGCGACGCGGCCGACCGCTGTTACATTGATGTGAATCAAGACGGGGAATATTAGCTTTTGCTAATAATGCGGGCCCGCAAAGAGACACAGGGATATAACAACGATGACAGCAGCATTGATTGACTGGTCGGATGAGCTCAGCGTCGGGATCCAGGAGATCGACGAGCAACACAAGGTGCTGGTGGACCTCACCAACCAGCTCCACGAGGCCATCGTCAACCGCCATGCCGGCGACGTCACCATGGGCATACTCACGCGGCTGCGCGAGTACACCAAGACCCATTTCACCGTCGAGGAGAGCCTGATGCGCATCCTCGGCTACCCGGACTACGAGGAACACAAGGTCGGCCACGAGCGCCTCATCGAGCAGCTCGAACGCATGGTCGAGAAGGTGGAGCTCACCGGCTCCTCCGTGAGCTTCGAGCTCATGCACTTCCTCAAGAACTGGCTGACCCGCCACATCATGGAGGAGGATCAGCTCTACAGCGGCTACTTCCTCGAGCGCGGCGTGAAACCCCAGTGGGAAAAGCGCTCCTGGATCAGCCGCTTCTGGCATCACGATTGATCCCGCCGCCCTCCCGGCCCGCCCGGGAGGGCTACACTCATGCCCAGGCCCCACGCATGAAGCCCGCCCATGAGTGATACCCTGATCGTTACCCTCGTCGCCGCCGTGGTCCTGGCCCTGCTCGTCATGCAGGTCCTGCCGCTTCTGCGTGCCCGGCGCATGCGTGGCCAGCCCGCGCCCTCCCTGGACACCGTCCTGCACGAGGGGCAGCGGGGCCTGTCGCGCTACCTCGTCTACTTCTGGGCCCCGTCCTGTGGCATGTGCCGCAACATGACCCCGATCATCGAGCGCCTCGCCCACGAGAACCCCTCGGTGGTGGCCGTGGATGCCTCGCGCCACGTCGACCTCGCCCTGGCCTGCGGCGTGATGGGCACGCCCACGCTGGTGCTGATCGAAGACGGGCACATCGCCCAGATGCAGGTGGGGGGCCGCTCGGAGGCCCAGATCCGCGCCCTGCTTCAGTGAGCCGGCCCACATTCCGCGGGCGCGCGGTTTGCAGTGGGAGTAATCCTTCTGTTAAACAGGGGGATACGAAACCGAAGGGAGGCAGGAGCCGCGCATGAGCGACGCGCTTTATTCCGTCGTCTTCAAGGGCGAAGTGGCCACCGGCCAGGATCCGGAAACGGTCAAGGCCAGGCTGGCGCAGCTGTTCAAGATCGACCCGGCCAAGGCCGCCGCGCTGTTCAACCCGAAGGGCGTGCCGATCAAGAAGCGCCTGGACGAGGCCACGGCGAAGAAGTACCAGCTCGCCATGCAGAAGGCGGGTGCCATCGCCGAGGTCGTCCCCGAGCAGCCGCTCACCCCGCCGCGCGAGGCACCGCCCACCAACGACATGACCAGCACGCTGCCGCTGGACACCCAGCTCATGCAGCGGCCGGACTTCCCGCCCGAGCCCAAGGCCCCGCCAAAGGCCCCCGACCTCACCGTGGCCGAACCGGGCGCCCTGCTGGTCGAGCCCCGGCCGGTCCCCGAGCCCGATATCGACACCAGCCAGCTCAGCATGGCCGAGCCCGGCGTGATCCTCGGTGAACCGCGCGAGGTCGCCGAACCCGACATCGACATCAGCGGACTCGCCGTCAACGAACCGGGCTGACCTTGAACACCCTGCCCGACCCGGAGGACCTCGAGCGCCTCGGCGACTGCGTCTTCGCCCTGCTGACCATGCAGGACGAACCGCTGCGCGAGTACGAGCTCATGCGCCTGCTCGACGACGCCCCGCGCGAGTTCGGCTTCCCCGAGTCCCGCGACGGCACGCACGACCTCTACCGCGCCCACTTCATCCTGTTCCACGTGCTGTACCGGCTCAGGGACGAACTGTGGGCCAACCGCCACGGCCACCTCGAGATCGGCCCGCTGGCGATACGCCTGCACGCCTACAGCGAAGGCCAGGACGCACTCGCCGTCCCCGACGCCCTGCGCGCCTACTACCTCGACCTCACCCACCTGGAGAACACGCGCCCCTCGGATGTCGACGCCATGCTCAACGACTTCTACGAGCGCATGCTGCGGGATGACCGGCGCGGGGCCGCGCTGGCCGAGTTCGATCTCACCGACCCGGTGGACGAGGCCACTATCCGGCGGCGGTACCGGGAGCTGGCCAGCCAGCATCACCCGGACCGGGGTGGGTCGACGGCGAGGTTTCAGGCGATCAATCGGGCGTTGCGGGTACTCATACCCTAAAGGGATATGCGGGTACGGAAGGTTTCGTCCGCGGTTGTGTCGGTGTTCTTGTCTGCTTCCTTGGCGCGCGGACGAGTTACTTTTGTTCGGCGCGTCCATGCGCCTCACCCCTCCGGGGCTGATGCGTTAAATCGCTCCAAGCGATTTGATCTTTGCTTGCCCAAAGCAAAGTAACCAAAAGAAAGGGCACCCCGACAATCTCGCCCTACGGGTGTCACTCGGCACGTCCATGTGCCTCGCCGCTTCGTGGCAGCCTTCGGCTGTGTTAATCGGTAATCCGCCGATTGATCCTGTGCTTCTCGCTCCAGCCGGGGTTCTGCAGACGGGCCGTCCATGGCCTGACTGCAGAATTGCGCGCGTCCTGCGCGCAACCCTTCGGGCCTGTCCGGCTTCCACTGCGATGCTCGGCGAGAGAACGGGGCCCGAACGTCAAAACCGCTTCGACCAACCTGGTTGTTAGCCTTTCAACAACGGACCACTGACCACGGACAACTGACGGCTTCTAGGCCTTAACAGGCTTCACCGCATCAGCCACCTTCTTCGCCCGCTCCCGGCATTCGTAGGTGTCTTCCCCATAGGCCAGCGCCACGCCCATGCGCCGGCGCGTGAACGCTTCGGGCTTGCCGAACAGGCGCAGGTCGGTGCGTGGGAGGCTCAAGGCCTGGTCGACGTTGTCGAAGGCGATGCCTTTTTCGTCCATGCCGCCGTAGATGACGGCGCTGGCGCCGGGGCTGCGCAGGGTGGCGTCGACGGGCAGGCCGAGAATGGCGCGGGCGTGGAGTTCGAACTCGTTCTGAAGTTGCGTGATCATGGTGACCATGCCGGTGTCGTGCGGGCGTGGGCTGACCTCGCTGAACCAGACCTGGTCGCCCTTGATGAAGAGCTCGACGCCGAAGATGCCGCGCCCACCGAGGTTGTCGGTGATCTTTTTCGCGATCTGCTGCGCGCGCCGGCGGGCGATGTCGCTCATGGGCTGGGGCTGCCAGCTCTCGACGTAGTCGCCGGACTCCTGGCGATGGCCGACCGGTTCGCAGTAGTGGGTCTCGATCTCGCCCGCGGCGTTGTTGGCGCGCACGGTAAGCTGGGTGATCTCGTAGTCGAAGTCGATCATCTCCTCGACGATGATCCGGCCGCGGTTCACGCGCCCGCCGCTCATGGCGTAGTCCCAGGCCTTCTGCACGTCGTCCGGGCCCTTGATGGTGGACTGACCCTTGCCGGAGGAGGACATCACGGGCTTGACGATGCAGGGGTAGCCGATGCCGTCGTCGATGGCCTGCTGCAGCTCCTCCTGGCTCTCGGCGAAGGCGTAGCGCGAGGTGGGCAGGCCCAGTTCCTCGGCGGCCAGGCGGCGGATGCCCTCGCGGTTCATGGTGAGCTGGGTGGCCCGTGCGGTGGGGATGACCTCGGCCAGGCCCTCGGCCTCGATCTCGGCGAGCATGTCGGTGGCGATGGCCTCGATCTCGGGCACGATCAGGGCGGGTTTCTCTTCCTGCACCAGGGCTTTGAGTGCGGCCGGGTCGGCCATGTCGATGACGTGGGCGCGGTGGGCGACCTGGTGGCCCGGGGCGTCGGCGTAGCGGTCCACGGCGATGACCTCCGCGCCCAGGCGCTGCAGGGCGATGATGACTTCCTTGCCCAGTTCGCCGCTGCCGAGCAGCATCACGCGGGTGGCGCCTGGTGAGAGCGGGGTTCCGATACGCATGGTCGACTCCGGTGTGGATGCGAAAGGCCCATTCTAGCCCTGCGTGCGCACGGATGTCGCGGTCCCCGCCAGCCGGTAGAATGGCGACTGGTTTCCAGTGACCGGACCCCATGACCACCTGCGACATCAACGAACGCTTCGGCGGCATCCGCCGCGTGTACGGCGACCAGGGCGCGATGATCATCCGTGACCTGCACGTCTGCGTCGTGGGCGTGGGTGGTGTCGGTTCCTGGGCGGTGGAGGCGCTGGCGCGCTCGGGCGTGGGCCGGCTCACACTCATCGATCACGACGAGGTCTGCGTCACCAACACCAACCGCCAGCTGCACGCGCTGACCAGCACCCTGGGGCAATCCAAGTGCGAGGTGCTCGCCGCCCGCTGTCGGGACATCAATCCCGAGATCACCATGAATGTCATCGACGATTTCCTCACCATGCAGACGCTGGAGGCCTACCTCGACCGGGGTTACGACTACGTCATTGATGCCATCGACAGCATCAAGTTCAAGGCGGCGATGATCAACTGGTGCAAGCGCAACAAGCAGCCTATCGTCACCACCGGCGGGGCGGGCGGCATGACCGACCCGACCATGATCCAGGTAGCCGACCTGTGGAAGACCTACAACGACCCGCTCGCGGCCAAGGTACGTGCCAGCCTGAAGAAGAACCACGGCATCACCACAAAGCCCGGCAAGACCTTCGGCGTGGACTGCGTGTTCTCCTCCCAGCAGCCGGTGTATCCGAAGGCCGACGGCACCGTGAGCCACGAGAAGCCCGGCATCCACGGCGTGTCGCTCGATTGCCGCTTCGGCTACGGCGCGGCCAGCGTGGTCACGCCCGTGTTCGGTTTCATGGCGGCCTCGCGCGTGATCAACAGGGTGCTGGCGAAGCACGCGCGCAAGTAGCTATTCCTCCGGGTGCGGCCCGAAGCGCTCGGCCACGGCCTTGAGGCTGTCGCTGTGCGTGATCAGCACCACCTCGTCGTCCACCTTCAGTCTGGTTTCCCCGTCCGGCAGCAGGAATTCCTTGCCTCGGTAGATGCACACCACGCGTGTGCGCTCCGGGAGCTGAAGTTCCGATAGCGTCACGGCTTCATCGTCACCGGCGACGAAGGTGTAGACGCGCGCCCCGTGCTTGATCATGGAGGAGAGTTCCAGCATGTCCTGACCGCTGACGGTGTCGGCGAGGTAGCGGGCGATGGTGCGCGCGGGGATGATGGTGTCTTCCAGTCCCAGTTCCAGGCAGACATGCTCGTACTCGGGGTTGGCGATGCGCGTGATCTGGCGTTCGAAACCCAGAGAGCGCCCGACCAGGGCCGTGAGGATGTTGGTTTGGTCGTGGTCGGTGAGACAGAACAGGAACTGGGTCTTCTTAGGGTTGGTCTCGGCGAGGATCACCGGCGTGCTGCCGTCGCCATGGACGAAGCCGCAGTCGAGTTCCTCCGACAGTTCGGAAATCCGCTCCTTGTCCTTTTCCACGATGATGACCTCGTGGCCGCGCCCCAGCAGGATGCGCGTGGTCATGACTGTGAGCGCGCTGGCGCCGACGAATACCGCTCTCATGATGCATACCTCCGTCCGATCCAGGTGCCGGGCCACAGCAGCACGAGCAGGGCCACGACCTCGACACGCCCGGCGAGCATGTCGAAACACAATACCAGTTTCAGCGTGGTCGGCAGTTCGGTACCGACCAGGCCGCTGCTCAACCCCACGGTGCCCGTGGCCGAGATGACCTCGAACAGCGACTGCATGGGCGGCATGCCGTGTGCGAGGAAAATCAGCCAGGACAACATCACGGTGAGCACGAAGAGCACGACCACGAGCAGTGCGTTGGTGAGCGTCTGCGGCTCGATGGTCTCTCCGAACAGTCGAGGCGTGGCCACGCTATGCGGGCCCATGCCGGTGCGCTGGATGGCGAGCTGGATGACGCGCGCGAGGATCAGGACGTGGAGTAGCTTGATGCCACCCGCGGTTGAGCCGACGTTGCCGCCGATGAGCATCTGCGTCATCAGTACGCCGAGGCCGAAGTCGTTGAGTTCGGCCGGGGCCATCGCCGCGAAACCCGCTGTGCTCTGCGCCGACATGGACAGCAGCAGGCCTTCCTTCACCGCGGTGCCCATGGGCAGGCCGTGCTGCCACAGCAGGGTGCCAACGAGCAGCAGCGCACCGATGGCCACCGCGCCCAGCAACCAGACCCATTCCACGTCTACCCACAGGCGTGAGGTCTTCTCCCGAAACACGGTGTAGTACAGCGGCAGCGTTATGGCGCCAAGCAGTGCGAAGCCGAGTGCCGCGAAGGCAAAGGCCGTCGAGGTGGAGGCCAGGCTGTCGGCATGGCTGGAGAAACCGCCCGTGGAAACCGCTGCCAGTGCGTGGGCAAGTCCATGTTCGAAATTGCCCGCCAGCACCGACAGCGTGACCACGGCCAGCACGGTGAGCACGCCGTAGACCTGGAGCACGCGCCGGGCGTGGGCACGCGTGGTGGTGACGAAGGTGTCGGTGGGCTTGGGCTCGATCAGGCGGCGCGTGGCCACGCTCTGGCCCATGAGCAGTGCGATGGACAAGACTGCGATGCCGAGCCCCCCGTACCACTGCATCCAGGCGCGGGCAAACACGAAGGTGCGGGCCGTGTCCTCGGGCACGGGCACCATGGACAGCCCGGTGGTGGTGGCGGCCGACACGGCCTCGAAGAAGGCGTCCACGAAGCCCAGCCCGGCCGAAGCCTGCAGCGGGAACGTCATGATCAGCGGGGCGAGGATGAAGGCCAGGGCCGTCACGCTCAGCGCTTCGTTGGCCTGCACACCCTTTGGGATTTTCAGGCGCGAGGCCGGCCAGGCGAGCGCGAGGATGCCGGCGATGACCGCGGCGTAGCGCAGGGAGACCGTGAACTCGCCGTAGACCACCGAGGCGATCAATGGCGCGCCGGTAAGCAGTGCTAGCATCAGGCCGAGCTGGCCGAGAAAGTGCGCGACGATGCGTGGCCGCACGACGTAGGTCAGGCTTTCGCCGCCGCTGCCCCTCATGATCTAGTTAACTCCCTCAGGCTGTGGACCCCATAGAGGCCGAAGCGGCGCACCAGCCACTTCTCGGTCTCCCCGGCGATCAGCACGATGAGCGGCAGGGCGAAGCACACGGCCAATTCGTCTGCCGTGAGCGGCTGGGTGCGGAACACGGGGTTCATCCATGGAGTATAGATGACGGCCAGTTGCAGCCCGATGGTGGCGGCGATGGCACCGAGCAGGTACGGGTTGCTGAACAGCCCCTGGGCGAAGAGCGCCTCACTCTCCGAACGCACCACCAGCGAGTGGGCGAGCTGCGAGAACACCAGCACGGTGAAGACGATGGTCTGCCAGTGTTCGAGCCCCTGGTCGATGGCCCAGGCCTGCGACCAGATCGACAGGCCGCCGATGAGCAGCCCCATCCACAGCATGTGCTGCCACATGCCGCCGGCGAAGATGCTCTCCTGCGGCGGCCGCGGCGGGCGGCGCATGGTGTTGCGCTCGGCCTTCTCCAGCGACAGCGCGAGCCCGGGCAGGCCGTCGGTGACCAGGTTGATCCACAGGATGTGGATCGGCAGCAGCGGGATGGGCAGGCCGAGGAAGGGCGCGAGCAGGAGGGTCCACACCTCGCCCGCGTTGCTGGTCATGGTGTAGCGGATGAACTTGCGGATGTTGTCGAAGATGCGCCGGCCTTCCCTCACGGCGCGCACGATGGTCGCAAAGTTGTCGTCGAGCAGCACGATGTCGGCTGCCTCGCGCGCCACGTCGGTGCCCTTCTTGCCCATGGCGATGCCGATGTTGGCGTTCTTGAGCGCGGGCGCGTCGTTCACCCCGTCGCCGGTCATGGCCACGAACTGGCCGCGGTCCTGCAGGGCGCGCACGATCTTGGTCTTCTGCTCGGGGTTCACACGGGCGTAGATGCGCAGGTCGAGCACCCGCGACTCGAACTCGGGCAGAGGCAACTCGGCCAGCTCCTGGCCGGTGAGCACGGGCGCATCGCGATCGGCCAGGCCCACCCGCTGGGCGATGGCGCCGGCGGTACCCGGGTGGTCGCCCGTGATCATCACCGGGGTGATGCCGGCGGCCAGGCAGTCCTCCACCGCCTCGCGCGCCTCCTCGCGCGGGGGGTCGATCAGCCCGACCAGCCCCAGGAAGGTGAGCTCGCGCTCGACGGACTCGGCCGAGACCTCGGCGGGCGGGGTATCAAGCCGTCGTTCGGCCACGGCGATGACGCGAAAGCCCTCGGCGGCCAGCGCCTCGGCGGTCTGATGCACGCCATCGGCATCCAGGGCCGTTGCCTCCCCGTCGGCCCCCGTTGCCCGTGTGCAGGCGGCCAGCACGGCCTCCGGGGCGCCCTTCACCCACACCTGCACACCACCGTCGGTCCGGTGCAGCGTGCTCATGCGCTTGCGCTCGGCCTCGAAGGGCACCTCGCCGATACGCGGCGTGGCCTCGAGCAGCGCGGCCTTGTCGAAACCGGCCGCCTCCGCGGCCTGGTAGAGCGCGAGCTCGGTGGGCTCACCGTGCCCGGCCTCGGCCTCCGCGGCGGTGATGTCGTTGTTGAGCGCCAGGGCCTGTCCGATGCGCGCCCACAGCGGGTTCGCCGTGCCGGCCCCGGGCAGGGCCTCGACGCGGTCGTCCGCGGCCTGGAGCATCTCCACGTGCATGCGGTTCTGGGTGAGGGTCCCGGTCTTGTCCGAGCAGATGTAGGTCACCGCCCCCAGCGTCTCGACGGCCGGCAGGTTGCGGATCAGGGCCGCGTGCCGGCTCATCTTGTAGGCCCCCAGGGCCAGGCTGATGGTGACCACGGCGGGCAGCGCCTCCGGGATGGCAGCCACGGCAAGGCTCACGGCGGTGAGGAACATGAGGACCGGCGGCTCGTGATGCAGCAGCCCCGCGCCGAAGATGACGCCGCACACGGCGAGCACCACCAAGGCCAGGCGCTTGCCGAAGCGGTCGAGGCGCTGCTGCAGGGGCGTGCGCGCGATGCGGTGCTCGGCCAGCAGGTGGGCGATGCGCCCGAGCTCGGTGTCCATGGCCGTGGCCACCACCACGCCCCGGCCGCGACCCCGGGTGACCTGGGTGCCCTTGAAGGCCATGTTGCTGCGCTCGGCCACCGGCGCCTTCGTGTCTCCCAGGGCCTCGGTGTGCTTGCCCACGGTGGTGGACTCACCGGTGAGTGCGGCCTCGTTTACTTCCAGGTTGTGCGTCTCGGTCAGGCGCAGGTCGGCGGGCACCAGGGCGCCGGCCTCCAGGGCCACCACGTCGCCGGGCACCAGCTCGTTGGCCGGCACGTGGACGATGTGCCCGTCGCGCACCACGCGGGCCTCGGGCGCGGCCATGCGGCGCAGGGCGGCCAGCGCGCGTTCGGCCCGGTATTCCTGGATGGCGCCGATGATGGCGTTGAGCGCCACGATGACCAGGATGGTGACCGTATCGGCCCATTCCTGCAGCAGGCCGGAGATGACAGCCGCGCCGATGAGGATGAGGATCAGGAGGTCGGTGAACTGGGCGAACAGGATACCGAACACCGAGCGGCGGTCCACCTCCGCCAGCTCGTTGGGGCCGTGGCGTTCCAGGCGCCGCCGCGCCTCCGCGGCGTCCAGGCCCTCGTGCGCGTGGGTCTCTAACTCGCTGACCGCGTGTCCGGCCTCGCGGGCATGCCAGTCGTGTTGCTCGGGCTCGCTCTTCACAGGGCGCCGATCCCGAGGATGACGGCGCCGGTGACCAGGGCGATGACGAGCGTCTTCAGTCCCGACAGCAGCCAGAAGCCGCCGCCCACGCGGCCGAGGAACACGCCGAGTAGGAAGATCACGCCGAAGGCGGTGGCAATCCCCATCTCCAGCGGACCGAGAGGCATGGGGATGCCGGCGGCACCGAGCCACAGCGGGGCGATGATGACCAGCGCGATGAACAGCGGTGCGAGCCCGTTGGCCGCCGCCACGAACAGCGGCACCAGGCGCACGGCCTGGGCGTGGGCGCTGTCCTCGAGGTCCGAGATCATGGCGCCCCGCAGTTCCCTGAAGGCCTTCTTCTGCTCGGCCGCCTCGCTGATATAGGCCGAGGACAGGCCGCTCACCGTGAGCGCGATGGCGGTGCCGAGACAGGCGTTGATGGCGGTGGGCAGGTGGGTGTCGCCCGAGATGTAGAAACCGAACAGCAGCCCGAGCAGGGCCAGTGCGCCGTCAAAGCCGTTGACCACGAAGTAACGCCGGGCGATCTCGTGGGTGCCCGTGATGCGCAACAACAGTTGTAGGCGTCGCGCGAGCGGCATGGATGTATCAGCCCGCGTCGTCGTTGAGGATGTCCACCCCGTCGACACTGTGCAGGGATGCACCCATGGCGCTCACGGCTTCGAGCAGCGGGGGCAATTCGATCGCCTGCCCGATCACCACCACCTCGATGGTCTGGGTCTTGTCGTCCACCTCGATCACGTCGAGCGAGACGTGCAGCCCGGGCGCAATGCCCGCCAGATGAGCGGCGAACTCGACCACGTCCGGGTCGTGGGGTTTGAGAATATCGAGCACCACGCGGGTAATGCGGATCATGGCGAGATGGTTTCCCCTGGTCGGATGATGTGCGTGTGTTTTTGATGCAGTATGTCCAGCGGGCGGCAGTCGGACATTGCCTAGAATCAACTATAGATGGATTAGGGCGGGGCGTGATGGACGAGGCGGGCGGCAACATCCTGGTGATTGGCGGGCTGGTGATCGGCGCCTTGTTCGGCCTGATCGTCCAGCGTTACCGCTTCTGCGTGGTGGCGGCGGTGGGCAACAGCCTGATGATTCGTGACCACCGGCAGATGCTGGCCTTCCTCGTAGCCTGGGTCGTGGCCATCGGCGGTACGCAGGCACTGGAGTTGCTCGGCGTCGTCGACGTGTCCGCGAGCAGCTACCGCAACGGGCGGCTCGACTGGCTAGGGGCCAGCCTCGGCGGGCTCGTCTTCGGCATCGGCGCTACCTTCGCCGGCGGCTGCGCGATCCGCACCATCACGCGTTCCACCGAGGGCAATCTCAACGGTGTGCTGGCGTTGGTCGTGTTCGCGCTCGCGGCCGGCATCACGCAGTTCGGCATCCTCGCCGGGCCCCGTATCGGCATGTCCTCGGCGACCCAGGTCTCGCTGCCGGGCGGCGATGCGGGGCTTGCCGCGGTGGCGGGTATCGCGCCCGTTCTCGTGGCCGTGCCCATCGTTATCGTCCTGCTGATCCTCGCCGCGCTGTTGTGGCGCCGCTTGCGTGACGGCGCCATGGTGTTCGCCGGCGCACTGGTGGGTGCCGGTGTGGTGGCGGGCTGGTACGTCACCGGTGTACTGGCGCAGGACGCGTTCTTTCCGCGGCCGCCGAGCGGCGTGACCGTATCAGGCCCGCTGGCCCGTCTCAGCAACATGGTGGTGGCCGGCGACATCCCGTTGATGTCGTTCGCGCTGTCTTTCGTCGTTGGCGTGGCCGCCGCCTCGCTGTTGCATGCCCTGCTCACACGCAGTTTTCACATCGTACCGGTACGGGGCGAGGGTGTGCCGCGCATCGTCATCGGCAGTGCGCTGATGGGTATCGGCGCCACCTTCGCCGCCGGCTGCAACATCGGCCAGGGTCTCAGCGGTGCCTCGACACTCTCCCTCGAATCCCTCATCGCGGTGGCGGGTATCGTCACCGGCATTGCGCTCACGGTGAAATGGCTGGAGACTCGGGAATCCCGGGCTTCCCCACGATCCCGACAACGTTAAGCCATTCCCATGTTGCACTGGTGGCGGCAATGGCGCCGCAGACAGACGCTCAGGCGCGAACGCATCCCGCAGGACGCGTTCGATGCCGCCGTGTCCACGCTCGCACCCTGTCACGGCCTGACCGCGCAGGAACGCCAGCGCCTGCGTGATCTCGTCTCGCTGTTTGTCGCTGAGAAGGTGTTCGAGCCGGTAGACGGCTTCGCGTGCCGCGACGAGGATCGCCTGCTGATCGCCGTGCTGGCCTGCCTGCCCCTGATTCATCTCGATTTCGCCTGGTACGACGACTGGGTGAGCGTGATCGTCTACCCCGAGGAGTTCCTGGTGGATTACGAGGAGATGGACGAGGCCGGCGTGGTTCATGCGGGACGCGACCTGCGCGCGGGCGAGGCCTGGGACTACGGCCCGCTGGTGCTGTCACTGGCGGATGTACACGCCTCGGTCCAGGGGCACGGGCCCCATGCCGACGGCTACAACGTGGTGGTGCACGAGTGCGCGCACAAGCTCGACATGGTGAACGGCGAGGCGAATGGATTTCCGCCGCTGCATCGCGGCATGTCGCGCAAGGCCTGGACGCGCGCGTTCACCGAGGCCTTCGAGGATATGCACCGGCAACTGGATCGCGGCGCCGAGACGACGATCGACCCCTATGCGGCCGAATCGCCGGCCGAGTGCTTCGCGGTGTTCAGTGAATACTTCTTCGTGGCGCCGCGTACCCTGAAACGCGTCTATCCCGAGGTGTACGTGCAGCTCAAGGCGTTCTATCGCCAGGACCCGCTCGCGCGCCTGCCGGGCTGAGCCTCAGTCGGGCTCGAACTCGTCACCGTAGTGAATGGTGATTTCCTGGTCCACGTCGATGCTGCATGTGGCGAAGAGCTCGAAGCCGGCGAACTCGGCACAGGGTTTCTCGCTGTGGTTGATGTAGCGCAGCAGGTTCTGTCCGTCGCGCCCGATCCATTCGCCGTCGTCCATTTCGGCCCACAGCACGTGCATGCCGTTTTCCCCGGTCTCCGGGCCATCGTACTCGCCGAGGTAGGTGCCCTTGCGGATCTTGCGGCGTGCAAACAGGCCCTTGCCGTGAATCTCCGATTCTGCCACGTAGAAGAAGTGGTCTAGATCGTGTGTCTTGCTCATGACGGGAAGTATCTGAATGAATGGATGCGCGAAGCTTAATCAAGGCTCCGGGGCGGTGCAATCGCGCGCCCGCGACGACGCGGCGAAAAGGCATCGTTTATACTGGCGCCTGGTCCATTAATCCTGTCATTGATCATCATGAACGAATCCGTCGAACACATGCGCGAACGCGTGCGCGCCGAACTCTCGCAGGAAACCGCCAAGCTCGGCTGGGATGAATTGCAGCGCCACTTTGCGCGCGGCGTGGTCGTGTGCGTGGCGCCCGAGCTCGACCTCGTCGAGGTGGCCGCGCGTTTCGTCGCCGATGACAAGGCCTACGTCGAGCAATGCCTGCAAAGCGGGCAGATCACGCGCGCGAGCACCGACGATGCAGAGCGCTGGAACGCGATCAACGCGACCTTTTGGGCCGTCGTCACGGCACCCTGGGTGCTGGTTCAGGAATACACCGAAAACTGAGCGCCGATGTCACTTGCCGCGTTCTCCATTGCCCGCCTGCCGCGCATCGAGTTCGGTGCCGGTGCGCTGGACAAGCTGCCCGGACTGATCCGGGCTTACGGCACGCGCGCGTTGCTCGTCACCGGTGCGCGTTCCTTCATCGAGACGCCACACTGGGAAAGGCTGCTCGCCGCACTGCGCGCCGCGGGCATCCAGTTCGAACATGCACGGGTCGAGGGCGAGCCGTCGCCGAAGCTCGTGGACGCCACCGTGAAGCAGCATGCCGATGCGCGCATCGACGTGGTGGTCGGTATCGGCGGCGGCAGCGCACTGGACGCGGCCAAGGCGATCGCCGGGCTGCTGCGCGTCGGACGCTCGGTGATGGACTACCTGGAAGGGGTGGGACCGGAGCTGCCCTACGAGGGCCCGGCCGTGCCGTTCATCGCGGTGCCGACCACCGCCGGTACCGGCAGCGAGGCGACCAAGAACGCCGTGCTCAGCGTGCACGGTCCGGACGGCTTCAAGAAGTCCTTTCGCGACGACAAGCTGGTGGCCGAATACGCAGTCGTCGATCCGGCGCTGCTCGCCTCCTGCCCGCCGGACGTGATTGCCGCCAATGGCATGGATGCACTGACCCAGCTGCTCGAATCCTACGTCTCCCTGCGCGCCAACCCCTTCACGGACGCGCTCGCGATGAGCGGGCTGAAGTCGGTGCGCGACGGCTTGCTGGCCTGGTTCGACTATGGCCACGAGGCCGAAGGGGCGCATGCGCACATGGCCTACGCCGCGTTGCTCTCCGGCATCACGCTGGCGCAGTGCGGCCTGGGCTCGGTCCACGGCCTGGCCTCGCCGCTGGGCGCGTTCTATCCCATTCCCCATGGCGTGGTCTGCGGCACCCTGGTCGCCGCCTGCACCGAGGTGAACATCGAGACCATGCTCGCGCGCGAGCCTGAAAACCCCGCGCTGAACCGCTACGTCGACGTGGCCCGCCTGCTCTGCCAGCGCCATTTCGATTCGCGCGAGGCGGCGTGGACGGGACTGACCGAACTGCTCGCGGACTGGACCGGGCACATGGCGTTGCCGCGGCTTTCGCATTTTGGCGTGGACGAGCCCGGGCTCGATCACGTGGTGGCGCACTCGCGCGGCAGCAGCATGAAGACCAATCCCATCGTGCTCACCGACGCCGAGGTGCGACGCTGCCTCGAAATGAGGCTCTAGCCCGCGGTGGCCGTCCTCTGGTCGCGCCGGGTCGGGGATACGCTCTACGAGGTGCGCAGCGCGGGGGCCACGCGCCGGCTCTACACCAATGGCGTGCTGCACAGCCAGTACAACCCGAAGCAGCCCGTCACGGGGAGTGTCTGGGACCTGCTCATGCTGCCCGCCTTCTTCACCGATCCGGCACGCCTGCGCCGTATCCTTGTCCTCGGTGTCGGCGGCGGTGCCGTGCTGCGCCAGCTGCGCGCCTTCGTCGATCCGGAGGAACTGGTCGGCGTGGACATCGAAAAGGTTCACCTGAGCGTGGCCCGGCGCCACTTCGGCCTGACGCCGCGCGTGGCCACCCTCGTGCACGCCGATGCCCGGCAATGGCTGGAAGGCTATGCCGGCCCGCCCTTCGACATGATCATCGACGATCTCTTCGGACACGTGGACGGCGAACCGGAACGCGCCATTGCCATGGACATCGGCTGGGCGCGAATGCTGCTTTCGCACCTCGCGGCCGACGGCATCCTGGTGGCCAATTTCCCCGACAGGCGAACACTCAAGGATTCCGCGCTGGTCGCGAACCGGCGATTGCGCAACGGCTTTGCGACACGCTATATCTTCAGCACGCCCATGAACGAGAACGCGGTGGCCGCCTGGCTGCGCTTCCCGGCCACGCGCCAGAAGCTGCGCGAGCGCTTGAGTGCCGTGCCTGTACTGGATGCGAACCGGCGCAGCTGCCGGCTGCGTTTTCAGATGAACGAAGACAAGGAGTAGGTCTGATGGATGTCGAAACCCGCCCCGAGAACATTCTCGATTTCTGGTTCGACGAGAGCGTGCGCCCGCTGTGGTTCCAGTCCACGCCCGAGTTCGATCGCACGGTACGCGAACGCTACGAGGCGACCTGGGAGGCCGCGCGCAGCGGAACGCTGGACGCGTGGAAAGAGCGCCCGGAGGGCGCCGAGGCACTGGTCATCGTGCTCGACCAGTTTCCGCTCAACATGTACCGGGGCCAGGCGCAAAGCTTCAGCACTGAGGACAAGGCGCGCGAGGTCGCCGATCACGCGATCGCCGAGGGTTTTCACCTCGACATGCCCGACATGTGGCGCGCCTTTCTGTTTATGCCCTTCATGCACAGCGAGGACCTGGCCGACCAGCAGCGCTCCGTGGAGCTCTACGAGACCTTCGGTCCCGAAGGTAATCTCAAGTGGGCGCGGCATCACCGCGACATCGTCGCGCGCTTCGGGCGTTTCCCGCATCGCAACGCGATCCTGGGGCGGGAGAGTACGGAAGAGGAGAAGGTGTGGCTGGGCTCGGAGGAAGGGTTTACGGGTTGATTCTAAAGGCGTGGCCGTAGGAGCGACGAGAGTCGCGATCAGCTCATGTCGACATAGACGCCGATATCGCGACTCTCGTCGCTCCTACGGGTGTTGATCGGGTGTCGATTCACGCGTCCGCGATCGGCTTCATCTTGTCGTCGTCGTTCATGCCCATCTCGCTGATGAGCTGCGATAGGCCGTCGGTGAGTTCGGCGATGACCGGGTCGGGCATCTTCACCAGTGCCCCCATGATCGCGCCCTGCGCGTGGTCCGGGGCCTTCTGCAGGACGGCCTCGCCGGCGGCAGTGACGTAGAGGCGTACGACGCGCTGGTCGGTGCCGCCGCGTTCGCGACGGATCAGCCCTTTCTCCTCGAGTTTGTCGAGCATGTTGCTGGCGGTCGACTGGTGCACCGAGAGCACGCGCGACAGGTCGGAGACCCGCAGGCCGGGCTCGCGATGGAGTTCCCACAGCGCCCAGAGCTGTGCCGCGCTGACGCCACATTGTTTCTCCACCCAGCGCGAGTGCGCCTGGATATTGCGAAACAGCACGCGCAGCTGCTGCAGGATGTCACGCATCTTGTCCTCGCGTGACGCGTTCACGTTCTCGCTCATCGATTTTCATCCGGTATGACAGGCCGCGGCGCGGCCGCGTGGTTTACGCGGCCCAGCCCAGTTCCTTTGCCCGCTCGCGTGCCTGGCGCGGGACGTCGGTGGCCACGAAGTGCTCGTGCAGGATCTGCACGGACAGCATGTGGTTGATCACGGCGTCGAGCTGCACCTGGGTGGAGGCCGGGGTCTCGTCCGACTCGTGGATCGCGAACAGCTTCTTCACGCCGTCCACGTCGAGCAGGCCGGCGTTCTTGATCGCGCTGTCGGAGAGGTGCTCGTCGGCCAGCGCTTTCATGGCCGCCCACTTCTTCGGGTCGGTGTGCGCGGGCGGCGCCATGAAAGCGAATTTCTGGCGCTCGTACAAGACCTTCGGCAGGATGCCGCGCATCGCCTCGCGCAGCACGTATTTCTCGGTGCGGCCCTTGATGCGCAGGCTCGGCGGGATCTTCGTGGCGAACTCGGCCAGGTGATGGTCGAGGAAGGGCGGACGCGCCTCCATGGAGTTGGCCATGTCCACGCGGTCGCCGCCCCAGGTGAGGATCTGCCCCTCGAGCATGGTCTTGATCCAGACATACTGGGCCTTGTCCAGCGGATGACGGCCTTCGAGCATGTCGCCGTCGAGTGCCTCGGCGATGGCCGTGCCCGGCGCGTAGTTCTGTGCATCGAGCGCCTTGGCCATGTCGACGTTCATCAGGCCCGGCACGTGGGTGGCCGAGGCCAGCCAGGGCTGCAGGCAGCTCGGTGTGAAGCCGACCAGCTTGTCGAGTTCGGGGTCGTGCACCTCGTCCTCGGCGAGCATGGCGCCCTTGAAGAGCTTGTTGCCCTCGGACAGCAGCGCCTCCCACTCGGCGCGCTCTGCCGGGGAGAGCGTGTCCATGCCGTGCAGGAACATGTCGCGGCGAAATGCGGGATAGCCGCCGAACAGCTCGTCCGAGCCCTCGCCCGTGACCACCACGCGGTAGTCGGCCTTGTTCACGTGACGGCTCATCAGCAGCTTGGCGACGCCCAGCGTGTTGTAGATGGAGCGCTCGGTGTGCCAGAGCGTTTCCTTGAAGTTGTCGTAGAGGTGGTCGGCCTGGAGCATCATCACGTCCTGGTCCGCACCCACGGATTCGGCCATCTCGCGCGCGATGGCGGTCTCGTCGTAGTCGGCATCGTCGAAGCCGATGGTGAAGGCCTTCACCGGCGACTGCTGCGAGGCGGCGGCCATGCCCAGCGTGGAGCAGGAGTCGATGCCGCCGGAGAGGTAACAGGCGACCGGCACGTCGGCTTCCAGGCGCAGCTGCACGGCCTCGAGCAGCTTCTCGCGCACGCCCTCGACGTAGTAGTCCTCGTCCTTCTCGTCCACGCGCTCGGACAGCAGCGGGAAGTCCATGTCCCAGTACTTCTCGTCGACGATCTTGAACTTGCCGTGGTGACGTCCGATGGTGACGATGTGCCCGGGTTTGACCTGGTGAACGCCTTCGAAGGCGGTGCTGCCCGGGACGATGGTCTGCATCAGCTGGTGATAAAGCCCCTGCGCCGAGAACTTGCGCGGCACCTCCGGGTGGGCAAAGAGCACCTTCAGCTCGGAGCCGAACACCAGCGTGCCGTTGACCTCGGTGTAGTACAGCGGCTTGACGCCGAAGCGGTCGCGCACCAGGTGCAGGCGGTCCTTCTTCTTGTCGTACAGCGCGAAGGCGAACTCGCCGCGCAGGTCCTTCATCGCGTCTTCCATGCCGACCTCGGGGTAGAGGTGCAGGATGAGCTCGGAATCGGACTTGGACTTGAAGCGCGCGCCGCGCAGCGTCATCTCCGCGCGCAGGCGCTTGTAGTCGTAGACCTCGCCGTTCATGGTCAGCATCAGGTTGCCGTCCTGCGCGAGGAAGGGCTGACGGCCTCGGTTCTGGTCCAGGTCGATGATAGTGAGGCGGGCGTGCGCGAAGCCCACGCCGCGGTCGTCCATCACGTGATAGCCGAAGCCGTCCGGGCCGCGGTGATACTGGATGGCCGCCATGGCCACCAGGGTTTCCGGGTCGACGGGCTTGGACGGGTCGGCATGAATGTATCCGGCAATTCCACACATAAGTCTTTTGTTTCCAGTATTCGGTGAGTGAGTTTCGGACTACTCGGGCGCGTCCATCACGCGGTCGAGCCGCTGGGTGACGGAGGTCAGCAGCGCCATGCGCACGAACACGGCGCCGCGCGCCTGCGCGAAGTACCAGTTGTGCGGCGTGTCATCGAGGTCCGTTGAGAGTTCATCGCCGCGCGCCAGCGGGTGCATGATGATGGCGCCTTCCTTGAGCGGCGAGTTCTTGTCGAGGCGCAGGCTCTTGCCCAGGCGCTCGAAGCTGTCGCCCACCCAGGCGATGGAGTTGATGTAGATGACGTCGAGCTCGGGCAGGATGTCGTTCAGTGTTCGCGCAACGCGGATCTTCAGACCCTTGGCCTCCAGCTCCTCCTGCTGGCCCTCATCGAACATCTCGTCGGCATCGCCGATGACGACGACTTCCTCGAAGGCCTGGGAAAAGGTCGACATCAGGATGAGCAGGCTGCGCACCGTGCGCATGCGGCTGGGCACGCCGATGATGCCGACGCGGGCCTTCTTCTCCGCGGGCACCTTCTCGTCCGTGAGCTCGGGCCGCCACTTGAAGATGGTGTAGATGTCGGCCAGCGCCTGGGTCGGGTGCTCGTCGATGCCGTTGCCGGCATTGATGATGGGAATGCGCAGCGCCTCGAGCATCTGGTACGGCGACTCCTCGTCGGTGTCGCGCAGGACCACCACGTCGCCGTAGTTGTTGAACATCTCGGCGACGTCCGATAGCGATTCGCCCTTCGCGATACCGGTGGTGGCCGGGTCGGTGATCGACATGATGTCGCCCCCCAGGCGATGCCAGGCGCTCTCGAAGGACAGGCGCGTGCGCGTGCTCGGCTCGTAGAACGCACTGATGAGGATCTTGCCCACCAGCGGAGGCTGCATCAGCGACGGCGTTGTCTCGTACAGCGCGGCCAGGCGGCACAGCTGGCGCAGGTGATCCCGATCGAACTGCTTGGCCGAGATGATCGGCCGATTGGCGAGGTCGAGCAGGACTTCCGGATCCTCGGTGATGCGATCCATGAGTCCCGTCGGCCGTTCGATGCCGGCGGTCCATAGACGGGCCTGGATGGGTTTCTCCAGGAGCGGGTGCAGTTTCTTCCTTACCATAGTCGACCCTTGCGGCGATCGTTGATCCAGAATGCGAAAAGCAGGAACGGGCTCAGTGCCGTGACCGTCACCGCGATGGTGACGATGATGGCAAGCGCCCCGGCGGAGATGGTCATGTCAGCCGGCCTCCTGTTGCGGTGTAACGGCGAGTTTCTTCCAATCGAACCGTGCCGAGTGGACCAGGCTCCCGCCCAGCACGATGACCATGGACACCACCCCCGAGACCAGGGCGGCGACGTAGAAGCCGATCACCTCGAAGGCGATCAGCCCCGACACGGTACCGAGCACCATGGCCAGCACCGCGCTGATCTCGTTGGGACGCTGGCTGTACAGCCCCATGGCCACCGGCCAGATGGCGCTGGCGACGAAGGCGCCGGTGAAGTGCAGCAGCGAGCCCAGCGTCGTCATGCGCGGCAGGCACAATAGCCAGGTGACGATGCCCAGGCCCAGCACGATGTACTTGGCGGCCTTGTGCAGTTCCTCGTCGTTGGCGTGACGACGGAAGTGTCCGCGGTAGATGTCCTGCAGGATGAGGTCCGAGGTGGCGGCCAGCAGCGAATCCAGGCTCGAGGCCAGCGCCGAGAACACCACGATGAAGATCAGCACCGCGCCGGCATAGCCGAGCAGTTCGCCGGCGACCTTCGGACCCACCATGTCGGCGGCCGCAACGTTCAGGCCGAGCGAGGGCGCGGCCAGGGCGACGAAGCCGGCGACGATGGGGATGGGCATCCACAAGAGGCCCGAGATGAAGTAGGCCTTGAAGCCCACGCCTTCCCGGAAGGCGAAGGCGCGCGACCACCACACGTTGGAGTGGAAGATCTCGCCCACGCCGAAGAGCAGGTTGTTGAACAGGAACATGAGCGCGGCCGGCATCAGGAGATTCAGCAGCTCCGGGCGCTCGGCGAGCACGTCGCGGTGCATCTGCTCGAAACCGATGGCGTCGATCGCCATGACGGCGATGATGGCCACGCCGAACAGGATGATCACGGTCTGGATGAAGTCGGTGCCGATGACCGCGCGCAGGCCGCCGAGCAGGGTGTAGGCCACGCACACGGCGAGGATCACGCTCATGCCGACGCGGTAGTCGATGCCGGTGAGCGTGTGGATGAGGATGCCGCCGGCCATGCCCAGGCTGATCAGCCAGCCGATCGCGTAGAACAGCGAGATGACCAGGAACACGCGCCAGGCCCAGTTGCCGTAGCGCAGACGGATGAAGTCGCCGCTGGTGAAGCCGTAGGGCATGAGCTGCTTGATGCGGCGCGCCAGCGGTGCGAACAGCAACAGGCCGACCGAGCCCAGCGAGTAGCCGAACATGCCCCACACGCCCATCTGGAAGGCGAGCTGCGGGGCCACCATGGTGGTATTGCTGGTCACCCAGGTGGCCATGGCGGTGGCCGTGCCCAGCGCGAGCCCGACGCGGCGGCCGGCCAGCATGTAGCCCTCCAGCCCCTTTGCCTTGCGGCCGAGGAACCAGCCGAGCCACACCCACAGCACGCTGAAGAGGGCGAGGATCAGCCAGCCGGTGCCGGGCGTGAGAATGGCGCTGTTGACGTTGTTCATGGGTTCTCTTTGGAGCGGTTACTGTCCGTGTCCGTTGTCCTGGCCGGCCTTGCTCAGGCCTCTTCGGCGACGACCTTGCGGATTTCCTTCACCGCCTCCTCGGTGCTGAGCACGCGGGCGTAGCGGTCCTTCATGGTCTGGATGGTCGCGCTTTGCAGCGTGGGCGTCACCGTGGCGCAGCCGTCCTGGATGAGCGTGACGTAGAAGCCGAGATCGCAGGCATCGCGGATCGCGGTGGACACACACTCGTTGCTGTACACGCCGACCACGAACAGGCCGGTGATGTCGAGGTTGCGCAGGATGTACTCGAGGTTGGTGGCGTTGAACACGCCGCTCGCGGTCTTGTTGATGACGATCTCGTCACCCACGGGCGCGACCTCCGGCAGGAACTCGGCCTCCTTGGAACCGGGCGCGGCGTGCAGGTGCAGGCGCTTGTGGCCCGGGCTGCGGTCGCGGCCGTCGCGCGTGAGCGACTGGATGCGGGTGTGGATCACTTCCAGGCCGCGCTCGCGGAAGGCGTCCTGCAGGCGCCGCACGTTGGGCAGCACGGTGCGCTCCAGGCGATCGAAATAGTATTCCTGTGCCTCCTTCGGCACGCCGGACTTCTCGGCATCGGCGAACACGCCGTAACCCGGTGCGGCGTCCAGGTACTGCAGGTCGATGCACAGCAGGGCGGTGTGATGCTCCTGCAGCGACTCGACCAGCGCCGGTGCCTCGATGAAGGACTCGCGATAGGTCTCGCGCAGGGGGTCGACGTTCAGGTAGGTCGGATCCAGTTGTTGTTCTTCGCTCATTCGTTGTTATCCGCTCGCGAGTCGATAAAGGGTGTTGAGCGCCACGTTGGCGCCGGTTTCGATGTCTTCCCAGGCGGTCCACTCGGCCGGCGAGTGGCTGCGCCCGTCCTTGCTCGGTACGAAGATCATGCCCGCACGCGTCAGCCGCGCGAGGAACTGGGTGTCGTGCGCCGCGCCGCTGGGCATCTGCTTGGTGCGGATGTTCATCGCTTCGGTGACCTCGGCGATGGCGTTCATGATGCCCGGGTCGCACTTGACTGGCTCGATGTCGCTCAGCACCTCGAACTCGAACATCAGGTCGCGGCGGCGCGCGATGGCCGAGAGCGTACGGCGGAAGCCGTTGGCCAGGTTGTTGAGGATTTCGGGATCGGTGTCGCGTACTTCGAGGATGAAGTCGGCCTGTCCGGGCACGACGTTGGCGGCACCCGGCTTGAGTTCCACCCGGCCGATGGTGGCCACGCTGGTGGCGCTGCCTTCTTCTTCCAGGATACGCGGCAGCTCGCCGGCCAGTTCCGCCACGCCGAGGAAGGCGTCACGGCGCATGTCCATCGGTGTGGTGCCGGCATGGTTGGCCGCGCCGATCAGGCGCACGTCCCACTTGCGCACCCCGGCGATGCCCTCGACGATGCCGATGGGGATGCCGGTGCGGTCCAGCACCGGGCCCTGTTCGATATGAAGCTCGAGGAAGGCATGAATGCTGTCCGGGTTGCGACGTGCGCGCAGCATGTCCATGGCATTCAGGTCGCGTGCCTTCATGACGTCGATCAGGGTTTCGCCGTTCAGGTCGCGCGCGTTGTAGATGTCCTCGGGGGAGAGTTGCCCGGACATGGCCTGGGAGCCGGGCATGCCACCGAAGCGGCCTTCCTCGTCGGTGAAGGCCACCACCTCGAGCGGATGCTTGAGCGGCAGATTGAGCTCCTTGATACGGCGCACGCATTCCAGCGCCACCATCACGCCGAGCGCACCGTCCAGGTGACCGGCACCCGGAACGCTGTCGATGTGCGAGCCCATCATGACCGACGGGTTCTGGTAGTCATACTTGTAGCGGCCATGCACGTTGGCCGCCCCGTCCTCGTAGATCTCCAGGCCCGCCTCCTCCATGCGTCCTTTCAGCCAGGCGCGGGCCTCCATGTCGGCATCGGTGAAGGCCATGCGGTAGATACCGTGGTCCTCCCGTCGCCCGATGGTGGCGAGCATGTCGATGTCGCTCTGCAGGCGCTCGAAATTGACGGTGAGTTCGGGGTTCTTGAGTACGGCAGACATAGGCGTTCAGGTACGGGTGTGGGCCTCGCCGCGCAGGATCAGCACGACGGTGGCGATGAAGACAATGGCGCCGAGCGCCAGGAAGGTAAAGGCGCGGGCGAGGGAATGGTGCTGCACGACGACGTGTACCGTGTCGCTCCAGGGCGAGACGGTATCGCCGTCAATGGCACGAATGCGATAGTAGTAGTCACCGTTCGGCTGGCCGCTGAATACCGTGGCCAGGTCCGGGCCGCGGTAGAACTCGCGGGCATCGGCAAAATCGGGCCGGGTGGCCTCCTGCAGCTCGAACGCGACGGGGGCCTCGCCGGCCTGCCAGCTGAGCTGGTAGAAGCCGGCGGTGGCCACGTCGCTGTCCGATTCGAGGGCGGGGGCGGCCTCAGCAGCCTGCGCAGCAGCGAGCGGCGCCCAGGCCAGCATGGCCAGCAGGAGCAGGCCGCGGAAAACGGCGGCCGCAGAGCCTGCGCGACGGCAGGCCGAATTGGGGGTCAGGTCCGGGATGTTCAGCCCTTAGTTTTGTGCAAAAGTATTTTTATACCATAACAACTCGCGCCTCACGGCACAAACCGGGGGGTGCCGGTACAGTGGAGGCGCGGGACACACATACGTTATAGTTCGGCGGCCTTAATAATTCATGACACAGGGGTGAGGAATGAAACGCTACGGAATCCGGGTCACGCTGCCCGAAGGTGACACCATGCGTGCCCCGCATCTGCTGGGCGACGCGTTCGAGTCCTATCGCTGGTTCGACAGCCCCGAAAAGCGCGACGCGGCCTACGAGACCATGGCCAAGCAGCTGTACAACTACCGTCGGGGCGATGTCGTCACCCAGGTCCTGGAGAAGGTCGAGGGCTGAAGCCTCTCCCGATCCAGGAAACCAAAAAGCCCCGCTCAAGTCGGGGCTTTTTGGTTTCAGATCGAATTGACCGGCGGTCAACAAGTCTTACCTATGCCCGCTGGAACCGCCGCCGTGCTGTTTGTAGCACCAGAACATCAACCACCCGCGGTGTTACCGGGTTCGCGCGCTTCAAAGGGCTTCAGTGAACTCGGTTTTTCCGCGTCCTTGGGCGCCGTTCCCGGCAGCATTTCGAAGTTCGGCGTGAAGTGCACCAGCGCGCCGCGCAGCACGTCAAACGGTTTGCGATCGCCCTCGAACTTCGCCTTGCCTTCCTTGAGCAGGTCGTCGAATGTCGCCGCGCCGCCCATCACACTTTCGAGATCCTTGCGCTTGACCGTAATGGTCAGATCGGGTTGCTTGGCTTGGTGGCCCGGGATATTGGTGAGCACCGAATTGCTCAGTTCGATGACGAATCGCTCGTTGTTATCCGGGGTTACCAGGTTGATGACGAAGTTATGTCCGGCGACCTTTCTGCTGTCTAGGGCGATACCCAGCGAGTTCAGCCACAGCTCGGTGGACATGCCCCGGATCATGTCGGGCCCGGCGGATGAAGGTGACGCGCCAGTCGGCATGCCGTTACGCAGTTCGTATGCTGCAGCCAGGAAGCTGTTGCGCACGCTGGGGCTCTCCTTCTGATACCCGATTTGCTCGAACACGTCTGCCAGCAGGTCCTTGGCGGCCGTGTTGTCCGGTTCCGCGTACACCAGTTTGTTCAGGAGCTCCATGGCCAGGAGATATTCACCCGCGTCGTAGAGCTTCCGGGCCTTGCGCAGTATCTTCTTCGCGCCGCCCATCATCTCCACGTAGAGCGGCGCGGAGTCCCGGGGTGAGAGGGGCATGAGTGTGGCCGGATTCGCGTCCCAGTAACCGAGATAGCGATTGAGCACGGCACGACTGTTGTGTTCCTCCGAGCCGTGGTAGCTGTGTGCTGCCCAGCTCTGCTTGAGGCTTTCCGGGAGCGCATACACGTTGTGGATCTCGTTGATGGTTACACCCTGGTTGGCCTGGTGCAGCACCTCGTTGTTCAGGTGGGCGTAGACGTCACGCTGGGTGCGCATGACTTCCTGGATGCGCTCGTTACCCCACCGCGGCCATGAATGCGCCGCGAACATGACCTCCGCGTCCTGACCGTAGCGGTACAGCGCGACGTTGATCTGCTTCGACCATTCCAGCGCGTCTCGTACCAGAGCTCCACGCAGGGTATAGATATTGTGAACGGTGCCGGTGATGTTCTCCGCGGCCCAGAAGGCCTTCAGGTCGGGGAACCAGGTATTCATCTCGGCCGGGGCCTCGGTGCCGGGGGTGTTCTGGAACTCCATCCTGACGCCGTCGATGGTGAGTGTCTCGAAGTCTTTCGTGATGTAACGGGTCGGTTCGATCAGGCCGAGGTTGCCTGCCGCCGTATTCTTGCCGATGGACTGGTCGACATGTCCGAAAGGGCTGCGCGGCAGCAAAACGCCGTACTGGAAAAACATCCTGCGGTTCATGGCATTTCCCGCATAGACGTTCTCGGCGACAGCATGTTCCATGAAGCCCACGGGGGCGATAATCGGCACCTTGCCGCTTTTCACGTCCGCCTCGTCCACCACGCCGCGCACCCCGCCGAAGTGGTCGGCGTGCGAATGCGAGTAGATCACCGCCACCACCGGCCGCTCGCCCACCTGTTCATTGATGAACTCCAGCGCCGCCTTGGCGGTCTCCTTGGCGGTTAGGGGGTCGATGACGATCCAGCCAGTGTCGCTCTTGATGAAGCTGATGTTGGCCAGGTCATAGCCGCGCACCTGGTAGACTTTGCCGGGAACCACCTCGTAGAGGCCGTAGGCCATATTGAGGATGGCCTGGCGCTGCAGCGACGGATGGATCGAGTCGAACTGCGTGTCCTGAAGCAGCCATTCGTAGCTGGCCATGTCCCACGCCACGTTGCCGGCCTCGGCCATGATCTGTTTGTAGTCCGGCGCCGCGATGAAGCCCTTGCTCGCCTCCTCGAAATCACGCTTGTCATCGAACGGCAGCGTGGCGCGCCGCTCCTCCTGAAGCTTGACCGTATACTCCGAGGGCATGCTGCCCTTCGGGTCGAAGTGTTGCGACGGGTCCGCCGTCACGATGGCGCCGCCACCGGACGCCAGGGACTGCGTGGCTACACCGAGGGAAAGCGCAACGATCAGCGCCGTGTTGTGTACCGTCTTGGTCTTCATGGGACGCATTATCTCCTTAGATATGTAACAACACAGACCTTGAGTGCCGATCAGCCGGCTGGTCGAATATAGACGCTGATTGATTGCTGCATCATGAACGTGGCGCACCATGCCGAGGACTGGTCGGCTGTCTCAGGCGCCCCCGGCGCGAAGGATGGATTGCTAAATTGTAGCAGCGTTGGTGCGCATGTATCGCGCCGCCTTGCAGGATCAGCCAACCATTGGCCACGCGACCCGATCTACTTTATCACCCGCAACATCTATATTGGTGATTCTTTTTCGAAGTTCCGATACGCGCAGCCGATCCCCGAGTTGAATCGCCTATTGGTTGATGCAGACCAAGCGGCGCGATGACGCGATAGCAGGCGCCAAGAACGGCCTATGTCGCGGCTTTGTGTCTTAGCGCCGTATTGCGGTTTCGAGTCGAGTTCACTCCCGTCATGACGGTCGGGGCGTCCGCGTGTAGCCACGTGACCTTCAACGGGGCCGCGGTCCTTGCCAGCGCAAAACAATCAGGCCCGCCAGGAGATCAGTTCTTCATCTGTATGTTCAGCCCCATGAATGTCTGCCACTCCGGGAAGCCGGGGCCCTCATCGGCGATAGACCACTGAGGTTCGATAAAGAGGTTGTAGATGGTATTGCCCTTGGGAATGACTTGGCCGACGCCGATGCCAACCGGCACGCTGAAGGTGTCTGCCTCGAAGTCGCGGTACCAGATCGGTGCCGCACGCAGGTAGGTGCCGCTACCGAGCTGGTAGAACGCGAATGGCTGCAGGAAGCCCGCATTGACGTCTGCGCGATTATCGTCGCCGGCAAAGCTGGCCCACCAGCTTACAAGGTAGCCGTACTGAAAACGTTGAGAGCGTCCGTCGAAGAAGGCGTTGAGCAGCCCCGCGGACCACTTGCCACTGCCCAGCGTATCGTCGTCTCCGGTAGGGACATTGAACTGTGGACCAACCCCGAAGCTCACGGCCGGATTTCCCGTGTCGAACAGGTAGGCGAACAAGGCATTCAGGTCGCCGAGCCCGGTTTCGTGATCCAGATCGGGACTCGTAGGGTAGGTGTTGACGGGTAAGGAGGCGCGCATGAGCCAGTCTGACTCGCCTGCCGAAAACGGCTTGGCATAGCGCAGCCAGAGCTGGTTGGCATCTTTGCCCTCCGGTCCGGTCAGTTCGCCAAGGTAATAGTTCTGAATGCCGTACACCGTGTAGTCGGCGATCGGGTTGTTGGCCTGCGTTGCCGCATCGGAGGCGATAACGCCATCGGCCAGGGTTCCAAGGGAAGTAGTCACCAATGCCAGTGTCGCCAATGCCAGTCTGCTATGCATACGCCACTTTGGCTTTTCGCCTGTTCACGCTGCCATGTCTGCTGGGCAGGTACATCAATCACGCTCATCAAAACGCGTGGATCCCTGCGAGTCAGTGCTCGACATGAGTACATCCACTGGGAATCGAAGCGTCCTGTCCTGTTGTAACTGAGCATAGCCGCGTTTCGCTCATCGCGCGGCGCCTCTTTGTCGAATGAACACTGGGGTCTAGGCCGGCTCGATCCTGAGTAGTTTTCCGAGCTGGTCGCGGTTGGCCACCAGGTCCGCCAGCGTGAAGCCCGCCAGCACCTCGAGGAAGGCGTCGCGGGCCCGGTTGAGCACGCGTTTGAGCTCACAGGCCGGCGCCACCGGGCAGAGCGGCTCGGCGCAGTCGACCACGTCCAGCGTGCTCTCGGTGCTGCGCACCACCTCGGCGAGGTTGATCCCGGCGGCCGGGCGCCCCAGGCACAGGCCGCCGCCCTTGCCCCGGATGGTGGTCACGTAGCCGAGCTGACCCAGTCGATGGACGATCTTCACCAGGTGGTTGCGCGAAATCTCGAAGCGGTCGGCGATCTCCGTGATGGTGCTGCGCCGGCCCTCGGGCTGGATGGCGAGGAAGATCAGCACGCGCAGTGAGTAATCGGTGTAGCGGGTCAGTTGCATCGCGGCCTGGGCGTTACGTGGGGGCCGGCGCGGTCGGCAGGAACACATCCGCGCAAATGGCGTCCATGCGGGCGCCTGCAAGAAATATACGCTTTCGCAGCTGATTCACCAATTCCGGGGCCCCGCACAGGTAGCTGTGCCAGCCGCTGAAATCGCCGATGGTCTCGACCACCAGGGCGTCGAGCGGGCGGGTGTCCACGGCCGAGCAGCCCTCGGGCTGGAGCACGCTGGCGTGGTAATGCAGGTTGTCGTGCCGGTCCGCCAGCTGCTGCAGCGCCTCGTGGAGATACAGCCCATCGCATTGCACGGCCCCGTGCATGACGTGAATGGCCCCCCGGTGCCCCAGGCGCAGGGCCTCGCGCACGATCCCCCACAGCGGCGCCAGTCCCGTACCCGTGCCCACCAGCAGCAGGTTGGCGTCGCGCAGTGCCGGCGTGTAGAAGCAACTGCCGGCCGCGTCCTGTACCTCCAGGCGGTCGCCGGGGCGCGCCTGGTCCCGTAGCCAGCTGCTGAACTGCCCGCCGGGGAGGACGCGGATGTGGAACTCCAGGTCCCGGCCTTCGTCCGGCAGGCTGGCCAGCGAATAGCTGCGACCGAGCGCCGCGTCGCGCCACAGGGTCACGTACTGGCCGGGGCGGTAGTCGAGCGGTCCCTCCGGCGTGAGCCTCAGGCGCAGGATGTCACCGCCCAACGGCTCGATCGCGTCGATCACTGCCGGGGTGCGTAGTGTCCCCGCCGCCGAAGTCTCCAGCGTCATGTCCTGCGTCGGCACGCAGCGGCAGGCCAGCAGGTAATCCTGCTCGACCAGCGTCGGCTTGAGGCCCGTCTGGGCCATGGCGGGAATCGCCCCTTCCCGGGCCCTGAGCAGGCAGCTCTGGCAGATGCCGGAGCGGCAGCCGTGGGGTACGGCGAGACCGTGCCGGAGGAGGGCCTCCAGCACGGTCTCGCCGTCCTGCGTGCTGACGGCATGGCCGTCGTATCGCAGCGTCGCCATGTCAGCGGTCGAGCACGTCGTCGCGTACGCTGTTGGCGATCTCGGCCACCTGCGCAATGTCCGCCGGGTCGGCCCCGAGCTCGGCCAGCGTGGCACCGAGGTTTTCGATCACGGCGTCGACGTGGCTGTCGTCCAGGCCGCGCGCGACGAGGTGCTTGTGGCCCTCACGCATGTCCATGCCGGTGTACTGGTTCGGGCCGCCGAACACCATGGTGAGGAACGCCTTCTGCTTGTTCGCCTGGCGATCCATGTCGACATCGTCGAAGAAGCCGCTGATGCGGTCGTCGGTCAGCACCTTGCGGTAGAAGATATCCACCGCCTTGTCGATGGCGGCCTCGCCGCCCAGGCGTTCGTAAAGGGATGCCATGTCTGCTCCTGTCAAAAGATGTAGATAAAATGAAGCAAATAAAACTACATGAACATGTATACCAAATGCAACTTACAATCGAGCCCGCGGGATTCATTGGCCCTTGTGAAAAGTGGGGGGAATCGTTGACAGCACCGGGCCTCCGGGTAAAACATGCGCCCTGTTTACAGGTTTGATTCCCAAACGGATCGGTTCGGAGCGTACAGGATGCGTCGTTTGTTCACGCTGTTCGTTGGCGATTTTCTCGATACAACCAATCACCTCGACAAGCTCGTCGCCCTGGTCGGCGGCGTGCTCGGCCTCTACCTCTCTATCGAGGTGGCCGCCTCCGCGACCGAGGGCACGGTGCACGGGCTGGTGCTCGCCTCGCTCGGCGCCACCGCGGTGCTGCTGTTCGCGGTACTCGGCGGCTCCTCGGTGGAGGCCCTGGGCCTCACCTACGTCCTGCACCCGGTGTTGAGCAGTGTCGGCGTGATGGTGCTTGTCGCGTTCGTCGTCAACCTGCCGTTTGCCTGGCGGCGTTATCCGGCCGGATAACGCCGCCAGCGCGAGTCGGCCGACCGCGGGCAGCGGGCTATCTCGGAGGCACTGGAGCGCGGCGGGCTCAGCTTCGCGGACCTGGAGTTCGCGATGCGCGAATTGAACCTCTATCTCGACATGACCGAGGACGATCTCGCGCGCCTGTTCCTGCTGGCCCGGCGTCACCACGAGCACAGCGATAACCTGACGGCGAACGATATTCGCGTGGGTGAGTGTTACAGCAACGGGGCGCTGGACGATCAGTGGGCGGTGCGCCGGGTCACCGCGGAACGGGACGGTGGCCTGGTGGCGTATCGCGAGATCAGTGGGCCGGGCGCCCCACGCGAAGGGGCGTGTTCACGGGACGAATTTGCGGCATGGGCCCACCATCGGGTGGATACCGCCAGTCTGGCAGGATCGTAAAGCTAGCTGGCGACCCGGTTGCGTCCGGCCTTCTTGGCCCGGTACAGGGCCTTGTCCGCGGCCTTGATCACGGCCTGCGGGTCGCGGGCGTCCTCCCCGGGCGCGGCCGCGCCGATGCTGATGGTGATCTGCACCTGCCTGTCGCTCCCCTTGACCGGCTTTTCGCCCTTCTGCCGCGGGCGGTTCTTGCCGCGCACCGTGAACGGAGCCTCTGCGATGGCCGCGCGCAGCCGTTCGAGGTGGGGCAGCGCGTCGTCGATTCGCTTGCCCGGGAACAGCACGGTGAATTCCTCGCCGCCGTAGCGGAAGGGCTTGCCGCCGCCTTTCACGCCGTTCATGCGCGCGGCCACCATCTTCAGCACCTCGTCGCCCACGTCGTGGCCGTAGCGGTCGTTGAATTTCTTGAAGTGATCGACGTCGAGCATGGCGATGGTGTACTTGCCGCCGAGCTTGAGCAGGGCCTGGTTGAGGGCGCGTCGGCCGGGCAGGCCGGTGAGCTCGTCGCGGTAGGCCATGAAGTGCGAGACCTCGAGCAGGGCGATCACCAGGATCAGGATTGCCGTGGCGAAGAACACCGGCAGGAGTCCCGCCGGCTGGCCGGTGCCCAGTGCATACAGCATCACGGCCAGGGACCAGAACAGGCCATACTCCATGGCGTTGCGCTGGCGCAGGCCCTGGATGGCGGTGACCAGCAGCGCGACGCCGAATGCGACCAGTGCCGGCTGTCCGAGTGCCAACGCGTCGAGCCCCGGCACGGCCACGATGTCCTGGGCGAAGCGTTGCAGCCAGTCGAGCCGGCCGAAGTGCACGACGGCCCACAGGGCTATGCCCTGGATGCCGAGGACGGTCCAGCGCAGGAGGCCATGCAGGGTGAAGATGCCCCGCTCCTTGATCAGGGCGATGAGCGCGATATTGAGCGGCAGGAGCACCACGATCGTATCGACCAGCAGCGGGGCGAAGGAACGGCTGCTGCTGGCGAGCGCCGGGATCAGCAAGGCCCCCAGGCCGATGACCACGGTGGCGAAGACCAGGCGGCTGCGGTCGAAGCGCCAGCCGAGAAGCAGTGCGACCACGATGGCGGTGGCGGGGTAGAGATCCTCGAGGTGCGCGAGCCAGGGCGACAGGCCCGGGTGTTCGGCGGCCAGGACTTGCAGGCCGAACAGCAGGCCGCCGGGGATGAGGAAGGCAAACAGGCCGCGGGCCAGGGTTCCTGTCACGTGATGCTCCGGGGAAACGTTTGGCCAAGCTTACCGTGAATCGACCCTGGCTTCTCCGGTGCGGCCCGCAGTTCAAACCCTGAAAACCGTGCGCTTGTCGGATGGCGCGCAATGGTCGATGCTCTGACCTTGTCTGCAACCACGAGGAGGATGTCATGCTCAAGGTCAACGATAGGGCCCCGGCCTTTTCCGCGCCGGATGCCGCCGGCCGCAACGTCGCACTCGACGACTTTCTCGGCCAGCGGCATGTCGTGCTCTACTTCTATCCCAAGGACGACACGCCGGGCTGCACCATCGAGGCCAACCAGTTCACCGCGCTGGCCGAGGCCTTCGACGCGGCGGGTGCCGTGGTGATCGGCGTGAGCAAGGATTCCTGTGAGAGCCACCAGGCCTTCATCGACAAGTTCGGGCTCCAGGTGGTGTTGCTGGCCGATACCGACGGGCGGATCTGCCAGGACTATGGCGTGTGGCAGGAAAAGGAGAAGCAGGGCGTGAAGAAGATGGGCATCGTGCGTTCCACCTTCATCGTCGACAAGACCGGCCGGCTGGCCTATGCCGAGTACGGCGTTGACCCGGAAGGTCATGCCCAGGCGATGCTGGAGCGCGTGCAAGCTCTCTAGTTCTCATGCGACTGCTCGGCGACGACATTCCGTTGCGCGAGAACCTGTCCCGGTCGCAGGACCGGGACGCCGTCTGGTGGATCCTGCTCGTCGTGCTGCTGTGCCTGGTTCTGCTCAATACCTGGGCGGTCCTCATCAATCTGCTTTAGCGCAGCTATCCAGTTCTTTTCTGGCCGGGAAGCGGCCCGCGCAAGGCCCGGCTCGGGCGCCTACACTCGGGGTACGCCCACCGATGGACCAGGAGGTGCTTGCCCATGAACATGCCTCTCCGACAAACCCCCCTGCTCGCCCTGCTCGCGGCCGTGCTTTTCGTCTTCGCGCTCGGCACGCCGACCGTGGCGGTGGCCGCCGAGCCGCCGGCACGGCAGGCCTTCGACATCGCGCAGACCGTGGTGCGCGTGCCGCTTGCCGAGGGCGTGAGCGCCGACGATGCGATCGACGCGCTCCGCTCGCGCGCGGTGCAGTACAACATGAAGCTGGTGGCCCACCAACCGCTCTCGCAGGAGCTGGCGGCGCGCGGGATCGAATCCGGGCGCCTGGAGATCTTCCAGTTCTGCAATCCGGCCGATGCGCACCGGATGGTGCAGCACAATCCGGTGTTCGCTGCCTACATGCCGTGCCGGATCGCGCTGGTCGAGGACGGTGACGGCCAGGTATGGCTGATGATGATCGATCTCGACATGCTCATCGACAACGCCGAGTTGCCCCCGGAGTTGAAGACCATCGCCGAGCGCATCAACTCGACACTGATGACGATGATGGAGGCCGCGGCCGAGGGGGCGTTCTAGTGCCCCGCTCCCGGGGTTGATGAATTTCAATGCCCTGACAGCCGCCCCGGACGATGCTGTACCCGACATTCATCGACCAGCAGGAGACCTCATGAAAGCCTTTGAAGGTGACGAAGAAGCACGGAAAATCTTGCGGACCGAGCGACTTCTGCCTGAGGACCCCCGGAGCGAGCACGTCGTGGTATGGCGTACCTTCCGGGACGAGGATCAGGCCGTGGCGTTTTCGCGCCACATCCTGCTCGAAGACGGGCAGCGCGTCGTGGGCGGCCGGGGCCGTGACGACGTCGGTGCCTATCACTGGATCGGTGTGGAAGTCGACGATATCGAAAAATGGGGACACCCGGGCGCCATACAGCTCTGTGATCCCCTCGATGCGGACGATCCCCGCGGTCAGGGCCGCAAGCTCTGACCGCGGCCTGTTCCACGGTCACTGCCAAAAATCCGCGTATGATTCAGCGGCCGCCTGATGCAGGTCAGGTGCCTGCCGGCGTAATCCGTCGGGCCCCGGCGTACAATGGCTGCAGTTCCCTTCTGACACTGCAGCCTGATACCAACGGAAACCGCGATCATGTCACGTGACGTCGATGTCGCCATCATCGGCGCGGGTAGCGCCGGACTCTACGCCCTGGGCCAGGTGCGTCACCATACCGACAACTATGTCCTCATCGACGGCGGGCCGCTCGGCACCACCTGCGCGCGCGTCGGCTGCATGCCGTCGAAGCTGATGATCCAGGTGGCCGACGATTACCATCACCGGCATCGCTTCGAACAGGAGGGGATCAGCGGCATGAGCGCCATGCACGTGCGCTCCGCCAGCTCGCTGGAACACGTGCGCCTGATGCGCGATGCCTTCGTCGGGCGGGTGCTGGCGAACTCCACCGGCAAGATGTCGGAGTCGCATTTCATCGCCGCCAACGCGCGCTTCGTGGATGCGCACACGCTGGAGACCGACGACGGACAGCGTATTCGTGCGCGTCGCATCATCATCGCGACCGGTTCGCGTCCCGTGGTGCCGGGCGCCTGGGCGGCCTTTTCGGATCACGTCTTTACGACCGACGAAATCTTCGAACTGCCGAGGCTGCCGGAGACGGTGGCGGTGATCGGCCTCGGTGTCATTGGCCTCGAACTCGGCCAGGCGATGAGCCGGCTCGGCGTACAGGTAACCGGGATCGACCAGCAGCGGGTCATCGGCGGCATCGTCGACCCGGTGGTCAACGCTGCTGCGATCGACATCATCGGCGACGAGTTCCCCCTGTGGCTCGGGCAGCCCGCGCAACTTGCCACCGCCGGGGACGGGCGCGTGCGTGTGACGGCGGGTGAGCGGTCGGTGGAGGTGGACGCCGTGCTCGCGAGCCTGGGACGCCGCCCGAACCTCGACGGCCTGAACCTCGAGGCCGCGGGCCTCACGCTTGAAGAGGACGGGGTGCCGCGTTTCGATCCCCAGACCCTGCAAGTCGGGGACACCGATATCTTCATCGCCGGCGATTGCACCAACACGCGCCCGGTGCTGCACGAGGCCGGTTTCGAGGGACGGCTGGCGGGATTCAACGCGGGGCGGGACGTGCCCTTGGCTTTCAGGCGTCAGACGCCCCTGGGGATTACCTTCTGCGATCCGAACATCGTGAGCGTGGGGGCCCAGCTCGATGAACTCGATCCCGAGCGTATCGTGATCGGCGAACAGGAACTCAAGCCTTCGGGCCGCGCCATGGTGATGGGGCGCAATCGCGGCGTGATCCGGGTCTACGCCGACAAGGCCGACGGCCGCCTGCTGGGCGCGGCCATGACCGCGATCAAGGGTGAGAACCTCGCCCACCTCGTGGCGTGGAGTATCGAGCTGGGCCTGACCGTGCCGCAATTGCTTGCCATGCCGTTTTATCACCCCACGCTGGAAGAGGCGTTGCAAGGCGCCCTCTACAATGCCAAGTCGCAGCTCGAGATCGACTGGCCGGACTGGCCCGTGGAGCTGAAGCCCGCCTAGGCCGGGCCCCCTGACCCTGACCCCAAACGGAAAAAGGCCGCGCAGCTTGCCCTGCGCGGCCCTTTCCGTGCTCCCCTCGGTTGTGGTCAGCCCCAGATGTCGGAGGTGATGCTCGCGTACCAGCCGCGGGCATAATCGGCTTCCTGGGCGCGGAACTGAGGCCCGGCATCCGACGGGCTGACGCCGCCGGCCCCCTGCACGCCCTTGATGCTGCCTTCTTCGTAGTGATAGACGGCAGCCACCGAGATACCGTAGTCCGGCCCCACCAGGCTATAGCAGGTGTTCACGTGCGAGGGCAGGACCATGGGCAGGTCGGCCAGGCTCTGCACGATGGCCGCGGCCGCGATCTTGCCCTGGCTGTTGGCCGAATGGCCGGACTTGGGCATTGAGCCGGCGATGCTCGCGTCACCGATGACGTGAATACCCGCGTGCACGGTCGACTCGAAGGTCTTCTGGTCCACGGGGCACCAGCCGTCGTCGTTGGTCAGCCCCGCGGTATGGGCAATGGCGCCTGCCTTCTGCCGCGGAATGAAGTTGAGCACGTCGGCCTTGAACTCGTTGAGCCCGCCGTCCGAGTACGCGATGCGCTTGGCGGGGTCGACGCGGTCGACCATGCCGCCCTGCGAGCCCGGCACCCACTCGATCATGTCGCCGTAGAGTTCTTTCCAGCCCGCCTGGAACAGGCCCTGCTTGGAGAACTTGTCCTTGGCGTCGAGGATGAGCACCTTGGACCGCGGCTTGTGCGTCTTCAGGTAATGCGCCACCATGCCGGCGCGCTCGTAGGGTCCGGGGGGGCAGCGGAACGGGTTGCCCGGCGCGCACATCACAAACACGCCGCCGTCGTCCATGGCCTCCAGTTGGCGGCGCAGGATGCGGGTCTGCTCGCCGGCCTTCCAGGCGTGCGGGATGGTCTCGACGGTGGACTCGTCCAGGCCCTCGACGGTCTCCCAGCGGAAGCCGATGCCCGGCGAGAGCACCAGGCGGTCGTAGGATAGGCTGTCACCGCCTTTGAGCGTGACCTTGCGCGCGTCGGGGTCGATCGCCGTGACCTTGTCCTTCACGACTTTCACGCCGTACTGGCCCTTGAGGGCGTCGTAGGTCTGGACGATGTCGTCCATCTTGGCCAGTCCGCCGAGCACCCAGTTGCTGCCGAAGCAGGTGGTGTAGTTGGCGCTGGGCTCGACCAGGGTCACGTTGATGGCGGGGTCGAAGCGCTTGAGGTACTTGGCGCAGGTGGCGCCGCCGGGGCCGCCGCCGACGATGACGATGTGCGCCTTGCCGGCCTTGCCAGCGGCCATCGCATGGCCCGCGGTCCCCAGCATGCCGAGGGTGCTGCCGGCGCCCAGGGTCTTGATGAAATCCCTGCGTGAAAATTTACTCATGAGTCGTCTCCTGTTTGCCGGCCTATTTCAGCGAGCCCAGATATTCGGACAGCAGCTTGATTTCCTCGTCGGTGTAACCCTTGGCGTGACGATCCATGACCGTGGCCGCGCGGGTGCCGTCGCGAAAGCCCTTGAGCTGGCGTTCGAGTACTTCGGCGGGATAGCCGTGCAGGCTGGGGATGGCGCCGGGGCTCTTGCCGTCGGTGCCGTGGCAGGCAAAACAGGTACTGGCGAGAATCTGGCCGCGGGAGACCTCGGCCGTGGCGGAGAGCGGTAGCGTGGCGATGCCGGCGATCAGCAAGCACATCGCCCCGCGCAGCGGAACGCGAAACGTCATTTTCAACCTCCTAAGTCGGGCCACCGCTGGAGATGACCCCGTCGCCGGCCTGACGGGTCGGCTGTTGTCGTTATAAGGCGTGCGCCAGGCGCACCCGTACTTCATATAGCAGCCGGGGGCGGTTGCGCAACAACCATTAGTGGGTGGGAATATTCGAATTCGGGCCTGCGGAGGGCCGGCCCGCGGCCGCGCTCACTGGCCGGCGCGCATCAGGTAGCTGCGCCACCCGCCGTAGTCCGAGATATCCTCGGCGCTTTCGAGCGCATGGGGCTCGCACAGAAAGCCGGCCACATCCTCGCCGTTGATGAGTTCGACGCGGCCAATGCCGAGGGGCGCGGGGATGCCATCGACGAAGCTGCCGAAGAACTGCGCCGGCAGTTCCCAGACCTCGACCTCGATGGAGCGCCCGTTCTCGTCGCGCACGAGGCCCGGACGATAGGGCGGGCCGCCGGCCAGGGCGTAGAAACGGTAATGCGGGCTGGTGAGGGTCTTCTTGACGAGCTTGGCGCCACGCTCGGTGAGCTGGTGATTGAGTGGCAGGCCTTCCATGTGCGCGCCGCACACGGCCACGCGGATCCGGTTGGCCTCGTGGGCCAGGCTGTCCACCAGCGCCGGCAGGCTGTGCCGGGTCGCGCCCATGTTCTTGACCGATGAACGGTGCAGGCGGTCACCCAGGGGCAACAGCGCGGCATCGCCGAAGGCCGGGGCGATCAGCGTGACGCCGAACGGCAGGCCGTCGTCCTGGAAGCCGGCCGGCACGGCCAGTGCCGACAGGTCCAGCAGGTTCATGAAGTTCGTGTAGTAGCCGAGGTTGGAGTTGAGCTTTATCGGGTCGGCATTGACCTGCTTGATGGTGTAGATGGTGCCGGCTGTGGGCGTGAGGATGACGTCGACCTTGCGCCACGCCGCCTCGCTCGCCCGCTTGTGGGTCATGAGCTTGTACTGGGCCGTGAATGCGTCGGTGGCCCGCGGCTTGGCACCGCCGGCGATGATGGCGTGGGTGACGTCCATGAGTTCGCCGGGGGCATCGTCGATGAGCGGTTGCGCGGCGAGGTAACGCTCGGTGACCCAGGGACCCTCGTAGAGCAGGCGTGCGGCCTGGAGGAAGGGCTCGAAGTCGATCTCAACGCGCTGCCCCCCCAGTACTTCCAGGCGCTCCACCGATTCTTCGAACAGGCGCTCGGCCTCGGTGTTGCCGAAGAACTCGAGTTGTTCCGGCCGGGGGACGCCGAAGCGGAAGGCCTGCGTGTCGAAATCGTAGGGGAAGTCGGGCGCCGGCCGGGCATAGGCATCGGCCGGGTCGAATTTCGCGCAGACCGCGAGGACCCTCTGGGCGTCGGCGGCCGTAAGGGCGAAGATCGAGACCGTGTCGAGCGTGCGGCAGGCGGGCACCACGCCGGTGGCCGACAGCAGCCCGCGGGTGGGCTTCACGCCGATGATGTTGTTGAAGGCGGCCGGCACGCGGCCCGAGCCGGCCGTATCCGTGCCGAGCGAGAAGCTCACGATGCCCGTGGCCACCGTCACGGCCGAGCCGGAGCTCGAGCCGCCGGAGATGTACTCCGGGTCGAAGGCGTTCTGGCACGCACCGTAGGGCGAGCGGGTGCCGACCAGCCCGGTGGCGAACTGGTCGAGGTTGGTCTTGCCGATGGGAATGGCGCCCGCCGCGATCAGGCAGTCGACCACGAAGGCGCTCTTTTCCGGCGTGTACTCGAAGGCCGGGCAGGCGGCGGTGGTCGGCGTGCCCTTCAGGTCGATGTTGTCCTTGATGGCGAAGGGAATGCCGAAGAGCGGTAGCGTATCCGGCGAGTGGCCGTCGAGGCTGTCGGCATAGCCCAGCAGTTCCTCGCGGCTCAGGCGGTAAATCCACGCGTGGCGATTGGGCTGGGCCTCGATGCGTTCGAGCACGATGTCGATGAGATCGTGCGGCTCGAGGGTGCCCTCGCGGTAGGCCTTGTGCAGGGACTGGACGTCCAGGCTGAGGTGGTCCTTGTTCATTCTTTTTTCTCTTTTGTTCTCTTCGAGTCCGACCGGGCCCGTTGTCGGGTCATTCGCCTTCCAGTTCGATAATAATCACAGCCTGCCCGGCATGCACGGAGCTGCCGCGCGAGCACAGCACCTCGCGAATCACGCCCTGCTCGTCGGACTCGATCGGAATCTCCATCTTCATCGCTTCTACCACGACCAGCAGGTCCCCCGGCGCCACGGCCTTGCCGACCTCGGCCTTGATCTCCCAGATGCTCCCCGTCACCGGCGAGGCGATGGCGATGCAGCCTTCCGGCACGTCGAACGGGGCGTCCGAGGTCGACTCCTCGTCCGGCAGCTCGTCGACGTGCTCGGCCTGGCCGGCCTGCTTCCAGCGCTCGCGCTCGGCCTCGAACGACGCCTGCTGTCTCTGCTTGAAGGCGGCGATGGTCTCGGCGTTGTCGGCGAGGAAGCGGTTGTAGTCGCCGAGCTTGAGCGTGGTCTCCTCGATACGCAGATTACATTTTCCCTGCACGAAGTCCTCGCGCATCTGCGTGAGTTCGGCGTGGCTCACCGGGTAGAAGCGCAGCTGGTCGAAGAAGCGCAGCAGCCACTGCTTGCCGTCGGTGAAGTCCTGCGTCTGCTTGTAGCGGTTCCACATCTGTACCGTACGGCCGACGAACTGGTAGCCGCCCGGGCCTTCCATGCCATAGACGCAGAGGTAGGCGCCGCCGATGCCGACGGCGTTCTCCGGCGTCCAGGTGCGCGCGGGGTTGTACTTGGTGGTGACCAGGCGGTGGCGCGGATCGAGCGGCGTGGCCACCGGCGCGCCGAGGTAGACGTCACCCAGGCCCATCACGAGGTAGCTCGCGTTGAACAGGATGTCTTTCACGTCCTCGATGCTGTCGAGCCCGTTGATGCGGCGGATGAACTCGATGTTGCTCGGGCACCAGGGCGCGTCCGGGCGCACCGACTGCATGTACTTGTCGATGGCCAGCTGCGTGGAGGGGTCGTCCCAGGACAGCGGCAGGTGCACGATGCGGCTGGGCACCTCCATCGCGTCGATGGCCGGCAGCTCGTCCTCGGCACGCCTGAGGGTGTCGAGCAGTTCGGCCTGGGAGACCACGCGGCTGTCGTAGTGCAGCTGCAGCGAGCGGATGCCCGGCGTCATGTCGATGATGCCGATGACCGACTGCCGCTCGAGCCAGTCCATCAGGGCGTGCACGCGGAAACGCAGGTTGAGGTCGAGCACCAGTTCGCCGTACTCGACCAGCAGGTACTTGTCGCCGGCCTGGCGGTAGCACACCCCGACGTGGTCCCCGGTCGGCTCCCGTTTGAATAGCACCGGGCTGACGTCCATGCCGGCAATGCGCGTCTCGATGTCCACGCCGGCGCTCGCGGACAGGCGGGCGACCTGTTCGTCCTGCGCATGCTCCAGTGCGTTGGCCGTCCCGATGTCGATGCAGTGGAAGCGCACGGTGTCACCGGGCGCGAGCTGGCCCATCTTCCACAGCTCAGCCTGCACGATGGTCACCGGGCAGACGAAGCCCCCGAGGCTCGGGCCATCCGGCCCGAGGATCACGGGCATGTCGCCGGTGAAGTCGACCGCGCCGATGGCGTAGGCGTTGTCGTGGATGTTGGAGGGATGCAGGCCGGCCTCGCCCCCGTCCTCGCGGGCCCACTCGGGCTTGGGCCCAATCAGGCGCACGCCGGTGCGGCTGGAGTTGTAGTGTACCTCCCAGTCGGTGGAGAAGAAGGTCTCGATGTCGCGGTCGGTGAAGAAGTCCGGCGCGCCGTGGGGCCCATAGGAGACGTAGACGTCCCAGTGCTTTCCGTACTGCGGGATCAGGGCGAAGGGAATGTCGCGGCAGCGCTTGTCGCGGTGGGCGGGCCCGTGCAGGCGCAGCACGTCGCCCACCTGCAGCGTGCGCCCGCCGTGGCCGCCGAACTGCCCCAGGGTGAAGGTGGACTTGCTGCCCATGTAGTCGGGCACGTCGAAGCCGCCCTTCACGCCGAGATAGGTACGGCTGCCCGCGCCGGTGATGCCCCGCAGCTTGAGCGTGCTGCCCGCCGACACTTCCACCGGCTGCCAGTAATCGATCTCCTCGCCGTCGAGCAGGGCCTTCATGTGCGCGCCGGTGAGTGCGATCACCGTGTCCACGTTGAAGCGCAGGGTCGGACCGGTGATGGTCAGTTCGAGCGCCGCGGTTTCCTCTTCGTTGCCCACCGCGCGGTTGGCGAGACGGAAGGCGAGATGGTCCATCGGCCCCGAGGGCGGCACGCCGATATCCCAGTAGCCGGTGCGGCCCGGATAGTCCTGGATCATCGACTGCGTTCCGGGTGAGAGCACCTCGATGGTGTTGGGCCTGTACTTGAACGTGTCGAGGTAGCGTGTGTAATGCTCGGCGTTGACGAACGTGTCATCCGCCACGATCTCCGCCACGTAGGGCAGGTTCGATTCGATGCCGTGCAGCGAGGTCCTGGACAGCGCAGTGCCGAGTTTCCCGAGTGCCGATTCGCGATTGTCGGCGTGCACGATCAGCTTGGCGATCATCGGGTCGTAGTAAGGCGAGACCACGGCGCCCTGTTCCACCCAGGTCTCGATGCGGGCCTCGTCGGGGAAGACCATCTCGGTGAGCACGCCGCTCGAGGGCTGGAACTGCTTGCCCGCATCTTCGGCGTAGATGCGCACCTGGATGGAGTGGCCCTTCGGCGCGTGCACGTAGTCACGCATGAAACCGGTTTCACCGGCCGCCTGGCGCACCATCCACTCCACCAGGTCCACGCCCGTGACCTCCTCGGTCACGCCGTGCTCGACCTGCAGGCGCGTGTTGACCTCCAGGAAATAGAACTCGCGGGACTGCGTGTCGTAGACGTATTCAACGGTGCCGGCCGACTGGTAGTCCACCGCCTGGCCGAGGCGCACTGCGGCCTCCATGAGCTGTTCGCGCAGGACATCGCTGATACCGGGTGCGGGCGTCTCCTCGATCACCTTCTGGTTGCGGCGCTGGACCGAGCAGTCACGCTCGCCCAGCGCCACGACGTGGCCCTGCCCGTCGCCGAAGATCTGCACCTCGATGTGACGGGCGTACTCCACGTACTTCTCGAGGAAGATGCCGCCCTGGCTGAAGTTGTTGCGGCTCAGGCGCTCGACCGAGTGGAACGCCTCCTCGAGCTGGTCTTCCGAGTGGCAGAGTTGCATGCCGATGCCGCCACCGCCGGCCGTGCTCTTGAGCATGACCGGGTAGCCGATGCGGGTGGCCTCGCGTTTGGCATGGGCGACATCGTCGAGCAGACCGGTGCCCGGCAGCAGCGGCACGAGGTTGTCCGCGGCCAGTCGGCGTGCCGTGTGCTTGAGGCCGAAGTCGCGCATTTGCTGCGGCGTCGGGCCGATGAAGGCGATGCCGCTGGCCGCGCAGGCCTCGGCGAACTCCGCGTTCTCGCTGAGGAAGCCGTAGCCGGGGTGAATGGCGTCGACGCCGAGTTCGCGGGCCAGCTCGAGGATCTTGCGGTGATCCAGATAGCTCTGGTTGGCCGGTGCGGGCCCAACGCACACCGCCTCATCGGCCTGGGCGACGTGCAGCGAGTGGGCGTCCGCCTCCGAGTACACGGCCACCGATTGGATGCCCATGGCTCGCAGCGTGCGGATGATGCGGCAGGCGATGGCGCCGCGGTTCGCGATCAGTACCTTCTTGAACATCGTCATCGGCGAGCCTCATTCCTCGTCTCGGGTCACGTTCGCATGGACCCCGGGGCTCGCGCTCTCCCCAGATCATGCCGGGCCGTCCCGGCGTTCGAATCAGGTATCGCCACGGGTCGTCCCGCGGCGTTGGGTGCGTGCAGGGTCGGTTCTCAACCGCGCACCGGGTTATCATTGCCATAGTCTCGCGGTTTCCGGCCGCGACCTGCATGACACAGAGCAAGACTCGGGCCAGTCCGTATTACCGAATCAAACAAGCGTAATACGTACGGGCGGCCGGGTCTTTCGAGTCTAGACCGCACCACGAGGGGGCGCGCCGGGACGTATGTGCCTGCCTGCGGTGCGCCGCCGGTCGCCCGGCTCGTCGCCGACCGCGGTGCATCAAGGTTTGCTAATGGATGCTTTCGGGCACGGAAGTTGCTCAATGGGTATTACGTTTCACTGCTTACGTATTACCCCCGTTTCGCCGGACCGCAGGCCACACCCGGGAATTCCCATGGCTTGACGATGACAACCACCCGATCAGGAGGATCACCGTGTCCATCCAACTTCTCCGACGCAATCTCATTCTTCTTACCCTGCTCCTCGGCCTGCTCGCATTCACCCAGCAGGTACTGGCGAAGGATCGATTCAAGGTCGCGTGGACCCTGTACGTGGGCTGGATGCCGTGGGAGCTCGCCCGTGCCGAGGGCATCGTCGACAAGTGGGCTGCCAAGTACGACATCGAGATCGAGATCGTGCAGGTGCCCGAGTACCTCGACTCGATCGAGCGCTTCGCCGCCGGCGAGTTCGATGCCTGCACCATGACCAACATCGACGCCCTCACCCTGCCCGCGGCCATGGGTACCGATTCGACCGCGTTGATCGTAGGCGACTTCTCCAACGGCAACGACGGCGTGGTGCTCAAGCGCATGGACAGCCTCGAGTCCATCAAGGGACTGGAAGTGGGGCTGGTGCAGTACTCGGTCTCACACTACCTGCTGCACCGCGCGCTCGCCTCGGTCGGCCTCAACGAGAACGACATCATCATCAAGGACACCTCGGACGCCGTCATCGACATGGCCTTCGCCATGACCGACATGAAGGCGGTGACCACCTGGAACCCGCAGCTCAACCTCGTCATGGGCCTGCTCGAGTCGCGCAAGGTGTTCGACTCCAGCCAGATCCCGGGCGAGATCATCGACCTCACCGTGGTCAACACCAAGACCCTGCAGGAGAACCCGGACCTCGGCCGCGCGCTCACCGGTGCCTGGTACGAGACCATGGCCCTGATGTCGCGCGATGACTCCGTGGGCCGCGCGGCGCGCGCCTACATGGGCGAGGCCTCGGGCTCGCACCTCGTGGGCTACGAGTCGCAGCTAAAGTCCACGCGCATGTTCTACGACCCGGCGGAGGCCGCCGCCTTCACGCTCGACCGCTCCCTGGTCGAGACCATGGAGAAGGTGCGCCGCTTCTCGGTCGACGCGGGGTTGCTGGAGAACATGGACAGCGTGGGCATCGCCTTTCCCAACGGCGCCGTGCTCGGCGACCAGGGCAATGTGAAGCTGCGTTTCGTCGACACCTACATGCGCATGGCCGCCGAGGGCGGTCTGTCCGAGGCTCGCGGTGGTCTGAGTGCCGGTATGCTCGCGGCCAATCCCTGACGCCTCGCTGTCGCGCCGGTCGCGACGACAAAAAAACGCCCCCGACTCCGGGGGCGTTTTCGTGTCCGCCGGCCGGCACCGGCTCAATCCCAGATCAGCACCTCGACCGGCGTCGGGTTGTAGGCGTTGCAGGGGTTGTTGAGCTGCGGGCAGTTTGAGATGAGGATCATCACGTCCATCTCGGCTTTCATCTCCACGTAGCGGCCGGCCGCGGAGATGCCGTCCTCGAACTTGAGCCCGCCCTCCGGCGTGACCGGCACGTTCATGAAGAAGTTGATGTTCGACGACAGGTCGCGCTTGCTCATGCCGTGGTCGAACTCGGACAGCGCCATGAGGAAGCTGTCGCGGCAGCTGTGCATGTGGTGCTTGTCCAGCGCATAGCGCACCGTGTTGCTCTCCGCCGAACAGGCGCCGCCGATGGTGTCATGGCGCCCGCAGGTGTCGGCCGTGATGGTGAGCAACACGTTGCCCTCGTTCGACAGCAGCTGCGTGCCGGTGGTGAGGTAGATGTTGCCCTGGCTGCGGATGGTGTCGTTGGCGCTGTAGCGCTCTTCAAGGTCGTTGGCATTGTAGAACAGGGTGTCCACGGCCTGGTTGCCCTCGAGGTCGAGGATGCGCACGGTCTGCCCCTTCTTCACCACGTGCATGAAGGGCTCGCCGGCCGGCACCACCTCGCTGAAGATCGCCTGGGATGCATCCAGGGTGCTTTCCACCAGTTGGGTCGTCATGTCGATGTCTCCTTGGTTCAGCCGAGCGGGTAGAGGCGTTCGGTGTTGATGAACGCGCGCTGGTTCTGCTCGCAGTGGTTGCGGCAGGCATCATCCGGGCCCGGCTTTTCAGAACGCCAGGCGGTGAGGTTCACGTCCTGCGGCGCATATTCGGGGTTGGGGTCGAGCGGGTGCTGGCAGGTGGAGATGGCCACCAGGCAGTCCATCTCGAAGCGCAGGTCGATATAGGCGCCGGCCTTCGAGTTGCCCGGCACGAACTGCATGTCACCCTCGTCGCTCACCACGATCTTGCTGAACAGGTTGAGGTTGGAGACGAGGTCGCGGCGGCCGAGGCCGTACTTGCCCAGCTCGTTGATCAGGCTGTCGTAGCCGTTGCGGTGGTAGGCGTTGTGATGTTCCTGGTAGCGCGCCTCGCCGTACTTCTCTTTCACCATCTTCGCGTTGGACACGCCGCCAATGGTGTCGTGCCAGCCGCAGCTGTCACCGGTGATCGAGCACATCACGCGGCCCATGTCGCTGTAGCAGACGTTGCCGGTGGTGAGGAAGGCGGTGTGCTGGCCCTTGAGCGTGTCGGCCATGTTGTAGCGTTCGCCGCGCTCTTCCCAGTTGTAGAGCAGCATGGCGACGTTGGCCCCGCCGTTCACGTCGGTGAGGCGCAGGGTGGTGCCGCGGCGCATCACCCCGGACCAGTGTGCACCACCGGGCACCAGCTCCTCCCAGAGGACCCGGCTGCTGTCGAGTGATTGAGTCATGTCGTTCTCTCCTGAAGCCGTGTTAATACAAAATCACGTTTTGGTAATACCGCCGGGCGAAACATCTCCCGCCCGGCATGAAGTCGTTCAGCCGGCCTTGCGGGCCGGTGGCTGGTGGACCTGTGGAATCAGCGTGGTGGTCAGTTCCAGCTTGCCCGAGATCACGCCGCGGTTGGTGATCATCCGGTCGGCGATCCGTTGAAGGCGCGAGGCCGGACCCTGCACGAGGATGACCTCCATGGTCTGCGAGTGCATCAGGTGCACGTGCAGGGAACTGATGACCTCCTCCACGTGCTCGTGCTGCAGGTCGGCGAGGATCTTTTGCAGGCGCGGCGTGGAATGGTCGTAGAGCAGCGTGATGGTGCCGGCCATAACCTCGTTGCCCAGTTCCCGTTTGTGCGCCGTGACCTCGTGGCTGATCATCTCGGAGATGGCCGCCGAGCGGCTCTCGTAGCCGCGGGCGACGACCATGTCGTCGAGCTGGTTGAGGAGCATCTCGGGCAGCGAGATGCTCACCCGGCTCACGCCGCCTTGTCCCTTTATCATGCTGCTCTCCTGGCCTGTCCGCCTCGCCGACCTAGAACAGGTGGCTGTAGCGTTCGATTTCCCAGGCCGAGATGGTCTGGTGATACGAGACCCACTCGGCACGCTTGTACTTGATGAACTCGTCGCGCAGTTCCTGGCCCAGGGCCTCGATGACGAAGGGGTCGGCCTCGAAGGCGTCGATCGCCTCCGACAGGTTCTTCGGCAGGAACTCGATGCCGCGTGCCTCGCGCTCGGCATCGGTCAGCGCGTACAGGTTGTCCTCCTGCGGCTGACCCGGGTCGATGCCCTCGCGGATGCCTTCCAGGCCCGCGGCCAGCGCGAGCGTGGCGGCGAGGTAGGGGTTCACCGCGCCGTCGGCGTTGCGCGATTCGCAGCGCCCGCCGCCCATGGGCACGCGGATGGAGTTCGTGCGGTTGTTGGAGCCGAAGGAATTGAACACCGGCGCCCAGGTGAAGTAGGGCATGTCGCCCTGGCGCACGAGGCGCTTGTAGCTGTTCACGGTCGGCGCGAAGGTCGCGCACAGGGCCTTGCCGTGCTTGATGATGCCACCGATGAACTGGTAGCCGAGCTCGGTGAGCCCGAGGCCGCGCGGGTCGTCCTTCGGGGCGCAGGCGAAAACGTTTTTCCCCGTTTCCAGGTCGTACAGCGACATGTTGAAGTGTGCGCCGTTGCCGGTCTTGTCGGCGAAGGGCTTGGGCATGAACGTCGCGACGAGCCCTTCCTGCTTGGCGTATTCCTTGGCCATCAGGCGCAGGAAGGTGTAGCGGTCACAGCTGGTGACGGCGTCGGCGTACATGAAGTCGAATTCGAACTGGCCGTTGGCGTCCTCGTGGTCGAAGGAGTAGAGGTCCCAGCCCAGGTCGTTGATGGTGGTGGCCATCTTGTCCAGCCAGGTGAACTGGTCGAGGAAGCCGCGTGCGTCGTAGCAGGGCTTGGTGAGCTTGTCGTCCGGGTTGGGAACTTCCAGCGTGCCGTCCTCGTTCTGCTTCAGGACGAACAGCTCGGCCTCGATGCCGAGGTTGAAGCCAAAGCCCATGGCATTGGCCTTCGCCACCATGTTCTTGAGCGCCACGCGGGTGTTGAGCGGGTAGGGCTCGCCCTTGAAGGTATTGTCCGCCGGCATCCAGGCCATCTCGGGCTGCCACGGCAGCTGGATGATGTGATCGAGATCCGGCACCGAGGCGATCTCGTCGTCGTTCGGCGCCTGGCCGAGGCCGTCCAGCGCGTAGCCGGTGTAGAGTTCGGAGCCGTGGGCCATGTGCTCGAGGTGATCGATCGGCACGACCTTGCCCTTGGGCACGCCGTGAATGTCGACGTAGGCGCCGAGGCAGTACTTCACGCCCTTGGCCTTGAGCTGGTCCTGGATCTGCTTGATCTCTGCTGCGGTCTTCATGTCAGGCCTTTCGTTCGTTCGGTTGTACGGGTTCGAAATAGGAATGCGGCAGCGGCGGTTCCTCGCGCATGCCCCGCGTCACGAGTTCCGAGAGGTCTTCGACCATCCACGCGTAAAGGGTCGCGCCCTGTTCCCTGCTGGCCTGACTCGGGAAACCGGTGACGCCGTTGGTGCTGGTGCGGTTCACGGGGTGGGCGAAGACGCGGCCCGGCGTGCGGTCCGGGTCGTCGGCCTCGGCGATCTTGTCCTCGCGCACCATGTGCGGGGAGATGGCCATCATCAGCGCGGTCTCGGCCGCGTTGGCGTGCCAGTCGCCGGCGTCGGCGAAGTGCTGCTCGCGCACGCGTGCACTCACGGCCGGCGTGTTGATCAGCGCCACCATCATGTCGTCGTGCGCGGCGCGCAGCATCTCCAGGCCGCAGCGCAGCGGGGCCTCGTTGGTAACGTGGCCGTTTACGAGGAACAGCCGCCTGAAGCCGGAGGCGTGCACCCAGTCGCCGATGTCCTTGATCACGTCGATCAGCGTCTTGGGGTTGAGCGCGATCGTCCCCGGCCAGCGTTTCGAGTGACCGATGGAGCAGCCGTAGGGCAGCGTGGGCAGCAGGGCGGCGCCGGTCTTTTCGGCAACGTCGCGGCACAGGCGCCCGGCGATCTCGGCATCCATGCCACAGCCCAGGTGCGGGCCGTGCTGCTCGGTGGCACCCACGGGCAGGATGGCCGCGTCGATGCCCTGTGCAGGCAGCGCGCCGATCTCCTCCCAGGTCATCTGGTACCAGTCGTTCAGCATCAGAAGACGGACTCCACGTCGGCATCCACCGGCACCATGCGCACCATGTTGAGGTGGTCGCCGTTGATGCCTTCCTCGTCTTCGCCCTTCGGCGGATGAATGAGCTCTTCCAGGCGACGCTTGGTGGCCAGGAATTCCGTGCTCAGGAATTGGTCTGGGTTGCGCGGATGCGGCACCGGCACCTCGATCAGTTCCTGCACCTCGCCGGGATGGGCCTTGAGCACCAGAATGCGGTCGGCCAGATAGACGGCCTCGTCGAGGTCGTGCGTGATGAACAGGATGGTGATGTCGATGTTCTGCCAGATCTCCAGCAGGTAGGCCTGCATCTTGGCGCGGGTCTGCGCGTCGAGTGCGCCGAAGGGTTCGTCCATCAGTAGGATGCGCGGCTGGTTGGCCAGAGAGCGCGCGATGGCCACGCGCTGCTTCATGCCGCCGGAGAGCTGGTGCGGGTAGCTGTTGGCGAACTTCGACAGGCCCACCAGATCGATCCACTGCATGGCCTCGTCCTCCGCGGCCACGCGTCCGCGCCCTGCCATCTCCAGGCCGAACATCACGTTCTTCTTCACCGTGCGCCAGGGGAACAGCGTGTAGCCCTGAAAGACCATGCCGCGATCGGGGCCCGGGCCCCTGACCGGTTTGCCGTCGAGCAGCACGTCGCCGCTGGTCTGTTCCTCGAGGCCGGCGAGCGTGCGGATGAGCGTGGACTTGCCGCAGCCCGATGGACCGATGACGCAGACGAATTCCCTTTTATGCGTCTTGAAGTTGATGTTCTTCAGCGCGGTGACGCGGCCCTGCGGCGTGTCGAATTCCTTGTTGAGGTCCTTGACCTCGAGGATGACTGGGCGCTTTTTCAGGCGCGCGAAGCGGTCGGCGACTTCCGGCGACTGTTCGAGGTAACTGGGCAGTTCGAGATGCTTCATGTCGGGCTCCCGTCGTCTCAGGCCTGCGCCTGTTTGCGCTGCCAGGGGAAGATGCGCCGGCCGAGCCAGGCGAGGATCAGGTCGGTGGTGAGCCCGATGATCCCGATCATCATGATGGCGGCGTAGACGTTGTCGAAGTTCTTGTAACGGGCCTGCTGGGTGATGAACCAGGTGATGCCCGAGCTGGTCCCGATGAGTTCGGCCACGATCAGGTAGGTCCAGGCCCAGCCCAGCAGGATGCGCATGTCGCGGTAGAGGTCCGTGATGATGCCGGGTACCACCACCTTGAACAGCAGGGCGATGTTCTTCGCGCCCAGCGTCATTGCGGCCTCGAGCAGGGCGGGGTCGAGCTTGCGCGTGGTGTTGGAGATCACCAGCACCTGCTGGAAGAAGGTGCCGATAAAGATGATGGCGATCTTCGGCGCATCGTGGATGCCGAGGATCGCGACCGCCAGTGCGCCGAACGCGGGTGCGGGCAGGTAGCGGAAGAATTCGATAAAGGGTTCATTGAGGCGCGAGATCGCGTCATAGGTGCCGGCCAGGATGCCGAGCGGAACGCCGATCAGCGACGAGAGGAAGAACCCCCAGAAGATGATCTGGATACTGTGAGCGAGGCTCTCATGAAGCCATGGCTCGTTGCGTCGCACCGGTTCCTCCGTAAACGCGGTGTAGAACGCGGAGGCGACCTCGTGCGGTGCAGGCAGATAAATCGGGTTGGCGCGGTTGCCGTCCGGCAGTGCCTTGCCTTCGGCCTGCATGTTTTCCGTTTCACGCTCGAAGACATCGCGGTCCACGAGCATCCCTTCCTTGAAGTAAGGCACATCACCCGTGGTGGTGATCTCCACCTTCGGATGCCAGAGGAAGGGCACGTAGCTGACGAGTGCCCAGACCAGCAGGGGAATGAGGAAGCTGAGGACGGCGAGCATCGTGCGCCTTCTGGGCGAGAGCTCCTTGCGCACTGCCAACCATTGTTCACTCATGTCTTCGCTTCTCCGCCTGCCGGTCCGGGATCTCGGTTAAGTCGTGGTGTTCAGATCGTGTTACAGGCCCTGGGTGATCGAACCGTCGATGTAGTCGGCGATCGGCTGCGGGTCCTTGTACACGTCGTTGGCGACGTTGAAGTCATCGGACAGCTTGGAAGAGCCGTACAGCGAGTCGAAGCCGTCGGTCTTCTCGAAGAAGGCCTTGGCTTCTTCCAGCGTCAGGATCTTGGTGCCGTCGATGAAGGTCTCGTACTCGGCGGGTTCCAGGCCCACACGGGAGGCCATGATGCGCACGGCATCGGCGCGGGTGGCCGGGTCCTTGATGTAATCCACGGCGCGGTACCAGACCTTGGCGACCTTGGTCCACTCGTCACGGTTGGCGGCGAGCGAGGACGGGGAAACGGCGAGCACGTCGTAGATCAGGCCGGGTTCGTCGGCGCTGGTGTAGACGGCAGCGGAGCCGGGCACCATCTGCAGGGCCATGCCGGAGTTCGGCTGCCAGGCGACGATGGCGTCGACGTCACCGGAGGCGAGCACCTGCGGGGTCTCGTTGGTGGGCACGTTGACCAGTTCCACGTCGGCCTCGGTCATGCCGTTTTCTTCCAGGGCGTTCAGCAGCAGCAGGTGACCGACAAAGCCGATCTCCACGCCGATCTTCTTGCCCTTGAGGTCGGTGACCGACGCGATGCCCGGGCCGGCGACGACCATGTCGTTGCCGTTGGAGTAGTCGTTGATGAGGATCATCACGCTCTTGGCACCGGTGGCGCCGGTGACGAGCGCATCACCGTTGGTCATGGCCACGGCATCCAGCTGGCCGGCGGCGAAGGCGTCCATGGAGGCGACGTAGTCGAACCATTCGAACTCGACCTCGACACCTTCTTCCTTGAACCACTGTTTTTCGATGGCGACTTCCCACGCCACCCAGCCCGGCCAGTCGCTGTAGCCGATCTTGAGCGGTTCGGCGAGGGCCTGGGCCGACATGCCCAGCATGGCGACACCGGCAAGGGCGCCGAAAATTTTCTTGAGCGGATTTTTCATGATGCTGCCTCTTGGGTATTACCGTTGACGAAATTGGTAATACGTACAGAGCAACGCCTGTGCCAAGGGCGGACGTGAACCCGCTAAGCGCTTGTAAACGTGAGGGTTATTCGCGGAGGGGACCCAGGTATAGGCAGATTGGCTGCCCCGTTCTGGTGCGCGGGGTATGAGACAGGGGCGTTATTGGGGCGCGGTCGTGCGGTGTGGTGCGGGCAGTTTCAGCGAGAGCAGGGCGGCGAGCAGGACGAAGATCGCCGAGGTCCACAGGCAGCCTTCCAGGCCCACCGTCTGATACAGCGCGCCGGAGAGCACGGTGCCGGCGAGGCGACCACCGGCGTTGGCCATGTAGTAAAAGCCGACGTTCATCGACACGCGCTCGTGATCGGCGTAGGCCAGGATCAGGTAGGAGTGCACGGCCGAGTTGAGTGCGAACAGCACGCCGAACACGCCGAGCCCGCCGACGAGGACGAGGGTCGGGTTCCATTCCTGGGAAAGTGCGAGGGCGATGCCGGCCGGCACCAGCATGAGCAGGAGCGCGCCGACGCGCGCGGTGTTGCCGGTTGGCCCCGCGCCCTGGTGGCTGCGGCGCAGCAGCCGCGGGGCGCTGGCCTGTACGAATCCGTAGCCGATGATCCACAGGGCAAAGAAGCTGCCCACCGCGGTGAAATCCCAGCCAAGCACCGAGTACAGGAACACGGGCAGGGCGACCACGAACCATACGTCACGCGCACCGAACAGGAAGAAGCGGGCGGCCGAGAGCCAGTTGATCGCCGGCGTGTTGGAAAACACCTGCGTGAACTTGGCCTTGGCCTTCATCTTGCCCACGCCGCTGGGCAGCAGCGTCATGGTGAGTACCAGCACCGCGAACAGTACGCCCGCGAGTACCGCCAGCGCCCCGCGAAAGCCGATGCCCTCGAGCAGCGTGCCACCGACGAAGAAGCCCGCACCCTTGAGCGCGTTCTTCGAGCCCGTCAGCACGGCAACCCACTTGAACAGCCGCGACTCGCTTCCGTCACCCGCGATCGTCTTCACCGACGCCTTGGCCGACATCTTGTTCAAGTCCTTCGCAATGCCGGACAGCGCCTGCGCCGCCATCACGTAGGCGACCGACAGCCAGGGGTCGGGCACGGTCAGCATGAGCAGGGCGAAGACCTGCAGTGCCATACCGATGTGCATGGTCAGATTCAGGCCGATACGCGCGCCCAGCCAGCCGCCCACCAGGTTGGTGACGATGCCGAAGAACTCGTAGAACAGGAACAGCATCGCCACCTCGAAGGGCGAGTAACCGAGCTGGTGGAAGTACAGCACCACCAGCATGCGGATCGCGCCGTCGGTGACGGTGAAGGCCCAATAGCCTCCGGTGACGACGAGGTAGTTACGCAGCGCCTGTTGCATGGCACGTCCTACAGCGAGCGCGCCACCTTGCGCGCGAGTTCCATCATACGGTTCACGTAGCCCCACTCGTTGTCGTACCAGGCGTAGATCTTCACCTGGGTGCCGTCGATCACCATGGTGGAGAGGGCATCGACGATGCTGGAGCGGGCGTCGTCGAGGTAGTCGATGGAGACCAGCGGTCGCTCCTCGTAGCCGAGGATGCCTGCAAGCGGGCCTTCCGCGGCCTCCTTGAAATAGCCATTGATCTCCTCCACGGTCACCGGGCGGGAGGCCTCGAACACGAAGTCGGTGAGCGAGGCGTTGAGCAGCGGCACGCGCACCGCGTGACCGTTTAGTTTGCCCTCCAGCTCCGGAAATATCTTGGTGATTGCCTTGGCCGAACCTGTGGTGGTGGGGATGAGCGACTGGCCGCAGGCGCGGGCACGGCGCAGGTCCTTGTGTCCCTTGTCGACGATGGTCTGGGTGTTGGTGATGTTGTGCAGGGTGGTCATGCAGCCGTGCACGATGCCGACCTTCTCGTGCATGACCTTGACCACAGGTGCCAGGCAGTTGGTGGTGCAGGAGGCGGCGGTGAGCAGGTGATGCGTGGCTGGATCGTAGGCCGAATCGTTGATGCCGTAGACGATGTTCAGCGCCCCTTCCGTGGGTGCCGCCACGATGACCTTCTTCACCCCTTGTTCGAAGTATGTCTGCAGGCTCTCCGGCTTCTTGTGGTGTTTGCCGGTGGCCTCGATGACGATGTCGCAGTCGGACCAGTCCGTGTCGGCAATGGCGATGTTGCGCGTGTAGGCGATGGATGTGTCGTCGATAGTCATCGTGTCGCCTTCACCCGCGCAGTCGTGCGGCCAGCGGCCGTGCACCGAGTCGAAGGCCAGCAGATGCGCCGAGCCTGCGGCGTCCGTGGCAATCTCATTGATGCGTGCGATCTGCAGTTCGGAAAAGTCCCAGCCCGCGCGCAGGCCGAGGCGCCCCATGCGGCCAAAGCCGTTGATGCCGATACGTGTCGTCATGTCAGTCATCCGAAATATGAAAGCCCGACGCAAAGCATGCGCCCATGTTGTTTACTCACAATGACGCGCTGCCATTACAGCCAGCCGTCGACCTGGTCCCGCGAGGGCACGCCACCGGCGTGCACCACCTTGCCGTCGACCACCACGCCCGGCGTGGACATCACCCCGTAGCTCATGATCTCACCGAGGTCCTCCACCTTTTCCAGCTCGATCTCCACGCCCTTCACCCGGGCGGTCTCCTCGATCACCTTCGCCGTGGCCTTGCAATTGGCGCAGCCGGTGCCCAGTACCTTCACGTTCTTCATGGCAGACTCCTTTGATCGCTCAGCAGCAGGACTGCCCGCTCGCGGTGGTGCCGCAGCAGCCGCCTGACGGGGTGTTGTCAGCCGTCCCGGTTTCGCGGCGCTCTGCATCCGCGGCCTCGTCGAAGGCGGCGTCGATGCGTTCCCCGGCCTCTTCGCGAATATGCCGCGCCACCTCGATGACTGTGTCGATCTGGTGTTCGGGGATGCCGAGTTCGCGTAGCCGCGCGAGCTGGCACAGGCCCTTGGTGGGATGGTTCGAGGCGATCGAGGCCGCCAGGGAGACCATGGCGACGATCGACGGATGGAGTTGCGGTTGTTGGGTCATGAGACCACCTCGGGCAGTGTGAACAGGTTGAAGCCCCAGCCGACCAGGGTGAACGCGACGGCGAGGATGACGACGAACAGGGCGAGCGCCGGCCAGCGCACGACCTTGCGCAGAATGAGTAGCTCGGGGATCGAAAGGGCCGCGACACTCATCATGAAGGCCAGCGTCGTGCCTACGGCCACGCCTTTGCCGAGCATCGCTTCGGCGACCGGGATGACGCCGGTGGCATTGGAATAGAGCGGTACACCCAGGACGACGGCCATCGGCACCGCCAGCCAGTTATCGGCGCCGCCGAGGTTGTCCAGCACCCAGGCCTCGGGGACATAGCCGTGGAACAGGGCACCGAGCGCGATGCCGGCCACCACCCATTTCCAGATGCGGCGCACGATCTCGCGCACCTCGCCCATGGCATAGCGATGGCGCCCCAGCAGCGAGCGGTCCGGCTCGGCAGCGGCGACCTCGCCCATCTGGATCTTCCACACGTATTCCTCAACCCAGCGCTCCGAGCGCAGCGCGTCCATGATCAGGCCGCCGACGTAGGCCACGACCAGGCCGGCCAGCACGTACAGCAGGGCGATCTCCCAGCCGAGGATGCCGATCAGGATGACGACGGCGACCTCGTTGATCATGGGGCTCGCGATGAGAAAGGAGAAGGTCACTCCCAGCGGCACGCCGGCTTCGACGAAGCCGACGAACAGGGGCACGGACGAGCAGGAGCAAAAGGGCGTGACCGCGCCGAGCAGGATGGCGAGCACGCGCGCGAGCCACCTGGGCTTGCCGCGGACGTAGGCGCGTACCCGTTCGGGCGTGAACAGCGCGCGCAACAGGCCCATGACGTAGATGACGATCACCAGCAGCGCGAAGATCTTTGCGATGTCCATGACGAAGAACTGCAGGGCCGAGCCGAAGGCGGACTCCGGCGAAAGGCCGAGCAGGTCATAGACGATCAGGTTGGCGAGGGCATCGAACATGGTTCAGGCGCAGCAGGCCGCGCCGGGGCGATTGGGCATGGTCTCCAGTGCCTGCCGGTCGACGGCGAAGGGGACTTGCGATTTCACGCCCGCGGTCGTCTCGGTAATGATTGCGCGTGCCCATGCGGGCAGGTCGGGATGAATGCGGTAGTAAACCCAGAGCCCGGCCTTGCGGTCGGCCACCAGGCCGGCCTTGCGCAGGTTGCCCAGGTGATGGGAGATCTTGGGTTGGGGCAGGTCGAGGGCATGGGTGAGCTCGCAGACGCACAGCTCGTCCTGCTCGGCCAGCAGGGTGATGCAGCGCAGGCGCGTCTCGTCGGCGAGGGCCCGGAAGTACTGTTCAGGGTTCGTCATCATATATCTACCAAATTCGATATAGTCCGACGCGAGTATATCGGCCTAGGTCGATATAGCAAGCGGAAAGTGCGGCGTATCAGGTGTCGCAGCCGCGCGCAGCGTGATCGCCGTCGTGGGGCTGGAGCGTGACGTGATCGATGCCGAATTGGTCGTCCGCGACTTGCGTGAGCCGACGGGCGATCGCGGGCCACTGGCTGACGTCATCCACGCGAACGTGGGCGCTCAGAGCCACGCGCCCGGCCGAGAGCTGCCAGATGTGGAGGTCGTAGACCTCCCGCACGCCGTCGACGTCGGCCAGGGCGGAGCGGACCTCCTCGAGGTCGAGGGAGAACGGCACGCCGTCGAGCAGGCTGTGCAGCGACTCGCGCAGCAGGCGCAGGCTGGAAAACAGGATCAGGGCGGCGATGAGCATGGCGAGCAGCGGGTCCACCGGGTTCCAGCCGGTGAAGGTGATGACCACGCCGGAGATCAGCGCGGCCACCGAGCCCAGCAGGTCGCCCATGACGTGCAGCAGCGCGCCGCGTACGTTGATGTTGCCGCGATCGCCCATGAGCACCCAGGCGACGATGATGTTCACGACCAGCCCGATGGCGGCCACGATCATCACCGCCTCGCCGGTGACCGGGCGCGGATCGAGCAACCGGCCGACGGCCGAGGCGGCGATGGCCGCCACCAGCCCGATCATGACCAGGGCATTGACCAGTGCGGCGAGAATCTCGACCCGGCCGAGGCCGTAACTGTGGCGCTTGGACGGAGGACGATGCGCCAGCCAGGCGGCCAGCGCCGCCAGGCCCAGGGCGGAGGAGTCCGCGAGCATGTGGCCGGCATCGCTGAGCAGGGCGAGCGAGTTGGCCCACAGGCCGCCGACCACCTCGACGGCGGCGAAGCCCAGCGTGAACAGGAGGGCGAAGCCGAGGCGCTTGCCCGACCGGTCGTGCCCGTGTGCGTGATCGTGGCCACCCATGCTGCTAACCATAGCGGATCGGCGGGAGCGCCGGGATGCGATTTGTCAGGGCGGGAAGAGGCTCTCGTCGGGTGTCGACTCCTCGGGCCTTGCCGTGCGCAGTGCCTCGATCAGGGTCGCGGTGAGGATCAGGGCGGCGCCTAGCCACTCCATCGGTTCCAGTCGCTCCCCGGCGATCAGCATGGCGCTCCCCACCGCGGTGACCAGTTCCATGACGATCAGGATCGAGGCACGTCCCGCCTCCATGTGGGTGACGCCCCACTGCGTGGCGGCAGTGGCGGCCATCAGCCAGATCCCGCCGTAGGCGGCGATCCAGAGGGCGTCCGGCACGAACAGCACCGTGTCCGGCTGCACGCCCGCGGCGAGCAGCAGCGCGCCCATGCCGAAGCCGCCGAGCATCATGGCGGTGAGCTTGCTCGGCACCGGCACGTGCTGGTCGGCCCGGAACACCAGGTTGTTGCCGGCCAGGCCCATGCCGGCGGTGAGCGCCATGACGTCGATCCAGGAGATAGCTCCCCTGAGGGCCTCCATGCCGCCGAGTACGAAGAAGGCGCCGGTCAGTGCGAGGGCCACGGCGAGCCAGCGGGCGAGGTCGATGCGCTCGCCGAGGAAGATGCGGCCACCCAGTACGCCCCAGGCAGGCAGCAGGTAGAACAGCACCATGACCCTGACCACCTCGCCATAGATCATCGCCATGGCGAAGGCGAGGTTGGCGTAGCCGCCGATGAGCGCGACCAGGAGCAGCGGGGTGCGCCGGTCCAGCCACTGCGCCCGCTGCCGGTAGAGTACGGGCAGCAGCACGAGGCCCGCGGTGCCAAAGGCGATGGTGGTCACGGCCACGCCCTCGAAGCCCAGGCCGTTCAGCCATTTGAGCGGCAGCCAGGTGAGCCCCCACAGCACGGAGCCGGTGAGCAGGACGACAATGGGCAGGTAGGCGGGCGGCGACGCGCGCATGCGGACCTCGGTGTGAAGACGTGGCGGCTATGCTAGCAGCTTGCAGCCAGGAACTGCGCGAAGTGTGCCCGCTCGGTCTCGGCCATCCACAGGTTGAGGTCGTCGAGGTCGGCCACCGGTAGCTGGCTGAAGGGCATGTGATGGAGGTAGCCGTCCGGTCCGAACTCGGGCGTCATGGTGACCACGTCGAGGCCGCGTTTCTTCATTGCCTGCCACACGATGGTCCACCAGCGTTGGTGGGCGTGCAGGGCCTCGGCGTATTCGGGGGCAGCCGGATGTGGGACCTGCGGCCCCTGTTCGTAGCCCACGCGGGCGTGGATGTGCCGGACCTGGGGGGCCAGGGTCTCGATGACGTCGAGCTCGGTGTCCATCAGGCGTTCGCAGACCACGCACCAGTGGCTGAAGTCCACGGTCAGCTGCATGGCGGGCAGGGCCATGGCGATGCGGCGCGTGGTCCACGGATTGAACAGCGAGCGGCTGCGGTGGGTCTCGAAGCTGATGGGCAGTTCGAAGGCCGCCGCCAGGGCCATGGCCGAGCCGAAGAAATCGATGCTCTGCTGTTCGGCCCAGGCGTCGCAGCCGGCCAGGGAAGTGACGAAGCGCGGGTTGAGCTCGCGGCTCCAGGCCAGGCGCTGCTTGAGCGAGGCCAGATGCTCGGCCACCGTCGCCCGCCGGTCCGGGACGTAGCTACCGGCGGTGCAGATCTCCGCGATGTAGTCCAGGCCGTGGGTGGCCAGTGCCCGCTTGAAGCGCCGTCGTTGCCCGGCGTCCCCGGGCGGCGGGCCCTCGATGCCGTCGAAGCCCGCGTCCACGGCCGCCTCCACCGCGTCCACGTGATCGCCGTCGAAGCCCCAGAGTGTCTTGTAGAGTTTCAGCTGCATGGCGCGGGCTCAGTGGGCGGTAAGAAACGAGACACCGACCACGCCGATGAAGCGGGCGGGGTCGGTGACATGGCCATCCGGGTCGTCGGCGTTCAGCACGCGCGCCACGCGGTAGCGGTGATAGGACGCCAGGAGTCGGCTCACGGGCAGGACGCGGTCGGTGGCCTCGGGGTAGAGACGTCGATGCAGGGCCGGCAGGCGGTACCAAGGCTCCGTCGGACGGGTGTGGTGGGCGTTGTGATAGCCGAAGTTGAGCGTGAGGAGGTTGAGCCACGGGTGGCGCGCCGACACCAGGTTGGAGTAGGTGTTGCGCTCCTCGTGCGCACGGTCGAAGCGGGTCTTCGCCGTATCCTCTCCGGCTTCCAGGGTCTCGAACAGGGGGTAGGTGTGCTGGTGCACGTCCATGAAACGGAGCACGTGCAGGAACAGCAGGTAGGCCAGCCCGTGCAGCAGCAGCGCCCAGGGGCTGACGGCGGCCAGCAGGCCGAAGAACAGGGCGCGCGACGCGAACACCAGGATCACGCGTCGACGGTACTGGCGACGGGTGGGCAGGACGAACGGCAGGATCAGGACCAGCGCGTGCATCAGCAGGTCGACCGCAGGGACGTAGGCCCATTCCAGGGCCTGGATCATGCGCAGCAGCCACGGGTGATGGCGCAGCCGTTCGCGGAAGTCGAAGGCGACGACGTCGGCGCGGTCGACGTGATGACGGAAATGCTTGTGGCGGATCCCCTCGTAGTCGCCGTAGGCGCTGCCCACGAACCAGCTCAGGAGCGCGCCGAGGCGGGCGTTCAGGCGATTGTCACGGAAGATCGTGTTGTGGGCGCACTCGTGCAGGAGGTAGGCGGCGATCACCAGTGCATGTGCCGTCAGCAGCACGCCGGCGAGGGCTAGCGGGATCGAGTCGCGACTTATCAGGAGCAGCCCGCCGGCATAACCGGCGACGCTGTAGGCAAGGGCTATCGTGTTGGGCCAGAATCCGTCGTCGTACCTCAGCAGGCGCGGCATGTGGATCGTCCGCGGGTCGTCCCGCACGGTGTACCTGACCCGTCGGGTCGTCCCGCCAGGTCGTGCGCGTTCAGTCCGCGCTCAAATAAAGATCTGGCAAGGTGTGTGCCAGTTCGGTGCAGTCAGCGGGAAACGGGCCGTGTCAGGCTGCGTGCCGGCTACGCATGCCCTGTCGGCGTGCATTCGGAGCCGCTGCGCACTCCCTCGGGGCGAGAACCCGCCGAACACTCAGGCCGTGCACCCGGCCTCGAGCATCATCAGCGTGAAGGCATCGCTGCTGGCCGCGAGCCCCTGCCGCTCGCGCCACGCGTCCTGAAGCTCATAGGCCTCCACCTCGAGAACGCCGCGACAGGCCTCCAGGTGCTCTCCCGCTTCCCACTGCACGTAATGCACGAGTTCGTGCACCAGCCACGCCTGGTGCGCCGGATCGTCCAGGTCGAAGTCGGAGCGCAGGAAGATGGTTTGCGCCTCGTCGTAGAAACCGGCCAGCTGCAGCCCCCGGCATTCGGCGACGTTGGCAACGCCATACTGGGCACAGAGGTTGTGGGGTTCGGTGATGACGACATTGGGCTGGATCTCGGGCACCGGGTACTCACTGTGATCCCCGATCCAGGCCAATACCAGGAAGATGAATTCGGCCATCTGAGTTCCTCCCCGAAAGAACCGAGTCGGAAGCGCCCTGCGAATGTGACGCTTTTACAACGAGTCTAGTTCAGAGAGCGGTGGCCGGGTTGATGGGCGTTAACGGGGTGAGAAGACTCGATGTGTGTTGCAGGGATTGCGTTTTAAGCTTCTGTTTTGGCGTTGGTTTCTGGCCGCAATGGGTGTTGGCCAGACGGTGCAGAGGGCTGTCCTTCCACCATGGGTCTGTCTGGCTGGCGCCCGACTCGATCTCATGTTGGCGCGGTTCATGTGGCGGTTTCTCGTATCTTTACGTTAGCATTTACCGATTTGCTACGGTCGCGTGCCCCGGATCGAGCCCGTTTCGGGCGTGAAGCGATTGTCACCGTGTGAGGTGCGTCGTCAGGCGGGTACAGCGGCAACAGCCGGGTCTTGCCGTAAATGAGTGTCATCCCCTACCGCCGCGATATCGACGGCCTGCGCGCCGTTGCGGTGATGTCCGTCGTTCTGTTCCATGCCGGCTTCGAGAGCCTCGCCGGCGGCTACGTGGGCGTGGACGTCTTCTTCGTCATCTCCGGTTACCTGATTGGCGCCATCGTGCTCAAAGAGCTCGAATGGGGCAGCTTCACATTCCGCAGTTTCTACGAGCGGCGCGTACGTCGCATTCTTCCCGCCCTGTTCACCGTGCTGATCGTGACGGGGATCGCAGGCTACTTCTTCCTGTTGCCCGATGAGCTGATGGCCCTCGCCCAGGCGAGTCTCGCCACGCTTTTCTTTGGCTCGAACATCTATTTCTGGGACCAGCAGAGCACCTACTTCGGTCTCGATATCAACACCGAGCCCCTGCTCCATACCTGGTCGCTGGGTGTCGAGGAACAGTTCTACCTGTTTTTCCCGCTTCTGTTGTGGGCGTTGTACAAGCGCGGGTTGAACCGTAACCAGCTGTTCATCGTGTTCGGGCTGCTGTTTGCGGCATCGCTTACCCTCAACATCCTCGCCACGCCGTTCTACACCAAGTTCAGCTTCTACATGATCCCGACGCGCGCCTGGGAACTGCTGCTCGGCGTCATGCTCGCGTTGGGCGTGCTACCGGACGTGCGTCGCTTTTATGTCGCGACCTTGCTCGCCGTTCTCGGCGCGGCGCTTCTCGTCGGGAGCGTGATCTTCCTGCGCGAGGCCCTGCTGTTTCCAGGAGTGAATGCCGTGTACCCCGTGCTCGGTGCCGCGTTGCTCATCTACTCGGGCCGCAAGCACGTGACCATCGTTCATCGAGTGCTCGGGAATCGCTTTGTCGTCTACATCGGCCTGATTTCCTACTCGCTTTATCTCTGGCACTGGCCCGTAACCATCTACACCAAGATGCTCTGGGATTCGGCGCTCGCCGAAGTGTTCATTGTCCTGCTGTCCATCTTCCTCGCTGCGCTTTCGTACCACTCCATCGAGAACCGATACCGCGGCAAGAAGCCGCAGACCAATGTGGTTGGTGTGCCTCGGAAGGGGCATCTCTGGGAGCTGGCGCTCGGTGGGGCATCCGTGCTGGCCCTTGCCACGGTTCTTCTGGTTACTGACGGATGGCCAAACCGTGTTCCCGACGCCGCATACCAGTTGGCCGGTGTGGAACGCGAGCGACAGTCGGCCCAGGAGTACTTCCAGAACTGCCGTACCTTTGAAGAGAATACGACCGGTCCAGACGGTGAGAAAGGTTATCTTTGCGTGCTCGGCGATCCTGCGCTTCCCCCCGAGTTCGTACTTTGGGGTGATTCGCACGCGGGAGCTCTGGTGCCCGCCATGCAGGTCGCTGCACGTGATGCAGGGCGGGCGGGTATCGCTCTCTACAATTCAGGGTGTCAGCCCTTGTTGGGCGTGTTCCGCGAATCGAAAATCCGTTGCAGGCATTTCAATGATGCCGCGGCTGATTTCATCGAGAACCAGGCAGTCCTCGAGCGTGTTTTCCTTGTCGGGTATTGGCGGGTTCCCCTAATGGGGAAGTCATACGACAACGCCAATTTCCTGGTGGTCGATGCCCAGAGCGAAGAGACTTCGCCTGAAGAGAATAGGCGCGTTTTTCGGCGTGGTCTCGAAAGGACGTTGGACCGGTTCGCGGATCGGCGTGTTTACTTCGTGGAGGACGTTCCGGAAATAGGCTCCCGGTATGGGAAGGCGGTTGCGAACCACTTCGTGCGCGCCGCGTGGCTTCGTGATGACGTAGCAGATGATCTTTATTTCGAAGATATGCCGGACACATATTCCGAGACGCTCACGGAGGTTCTTTCATCGGTGGGGGCGCCGTATACCTGGCTGCCGATCAAGTCCGCACTATGCGATGGGACGCGTTGTCCGTTGATGCGTGACGGAGTGCTGTTGTATGCCGACGGGGATCATTTGTCTCATCGGGGGTCCGTGAGTCTGGCGCCCACCTTTGTTCCGGTCATCGCAGGGAATGATGTGGGGCCCTAAATGAGAGTCTGGCCGATACCAATAGGCTCGACGGCCTTACCAGGCTGCGGCGGACTCTGGCCTGAGCCCGAGTTGCTCGGCGGGTGGATGCCGCCACCAGGCGGTCAAGCCTCCGGGCTGCGTTGCGTGTCGCGGGGCGTGCTGTCCCGGAGCGAGAAGGCCATCGCGATTCCGGCAAAGAATATCCAGTAGAAACGCCAGTCATAGTTGAGCAGGCGGAAATTTGCGATGGCGACAACCCAGTGAAGGGCCACGCAGAGGGCTACGAAAAGCAATATATCCCTTGGAAGTTCACCGCGCCTCGTCGCGCCAATCGCGTCTCTCGCCAGCGAAATGTTCAGGAAGAGCATCAGTAGCGCCCCAACGAGCCCGAGCCGAAGTAGAATCTCCGGGTAGGCGCTGTGCAGGTCATTGAATCGCTGAAAACTCTCGGGGGCGCAGCATTCGATCAGCATCTTGGTCGCACCTGGCCCCCAGCCGAACACTGGGCGCTCCAGCCATTTCTCGATGCCGAACTCCAGCATGTTGACGCGGATGCCGATCGACTTGACCTGGCCACCCTCTCTCGTGGATGGGATGGCCGAGATTTCGCCCTCCGCCAGCTGGCTCCAGGTTTCCGATTCGGTCGTCAATCGTGCCTCGATAGTCGAATACTGCAGCGCCGCCACCATGACTGTGGAGGCGGTCAATGCCACGAAGATCCACTTGAGCGCCCGTGCCTCGACCCCCTTGTCGATCACCATCAGCGATATCGTGGCAATCAGAAAGACGGGTGCTGAAAGCCAAACGGACCGCGTCTGCGAAATGGTCACGAACTGGATCGACAAGACAATCGCAACGACCCAGAGGATGATGATCGGGTTCCGGTTGAGATTCAGGATGCGCGGCGCAAAAATGATCAGTCCCAGGAGTACGGCGAAGGCGGATTGCCCCATGGGAATGGCGGTCGGAAATCCCAGGGCGTGGCGTGCAGTCCACCACGCATCGGATGTCGCGATCAGGTCTGGGAGATAGATCGCGCGCGTGACGAAAAACCCGATGATCGAGAGCGCGATTGCGGGCCAAAGGTAGTTGCGGTTGTCGGCCAGCGCCAGGGCGAAGAACACGAATCCACAAAGATAGATCAGCCGCATTCCTTCGCCCAGCATGTCCTTGGCATGTTCATCGAAGATCAGGGCGAAGGCGATGGCGCTGATCACGATGTACCCAGCCAGTGCCATGGCGATTATGCCGCTCCCCGATTGCATGAGACGCGTCTTGGTCCGTTGCCATCTGCCGAAGGCGCCGACCATCAGCAGGAGCATTCCGACCACGGCGATGGCGCGAAGCGACCAAACGCCGAAGGCAAACACCAGGACCCCGCTCTTTTGGGCAATCTCTACCCGGGTGGCGGCGGAAGTGATGTCGTCATAAACGTCGCGAAAAGAGGTCGTCGTCATGCCTGAGCGATGTGGTCGGGGTTTGGGTGGCGGCGGCCGGCGTATCCTTTCCGGACGGTCACGAAACATAGCACAGGGTCGATGGTGCGCCAATTTTCAGCGAGAGCAATCCAGCAGGCCAGGTTCGCTGCTTGGCAAGCTGGATGCGACGGGAGATATCCTCCCCCCGCCCTGGCGGGCACAATTAGGCCATGGCCTTGGCGCTAGGATTCGTGGGCCGGGCAGCCTATGAAATCCGTGTGCCGCCTAGGTATAATCTGGCTACTTTTTAATCAATTACGAGTAATTCGCCCCCATGTCCGGTAGCTTCAAAGCGATTCGCGCTTCCATCCCGCAGGTCGCCAGCACCTTGTGGAAGAAAGCTAATTGGTATCTGCTTCGCGGCCGCCTGGCACTTGTGGGGGTCGACCCCGATAGGCGTATCCGGGCAGAACGTCGCCTCCGCGGGAAGGAGCAGGTACGGAAGCTGCGCAGGGCCGATATTGCTGTGGTGTCGTTTGGCAAGAGCGGTCGCACCTGGCTGCGGGTGATGGTCTCCCGGCTCTACCAGCAGATTCACGGCCTGCCGGAGAATGCCCTGATCGGCTTCGACAATTTCCATAACATGGAAAGCGCCATCCCCCGGGTGTTCTTCACCCACGACAACTACATCGGGGATTACACCGGACACACCGATAGCAAAGTCGATTTCTACGGCAAGAAAGTGGTGTTGCTGGTGCGGGATCCGCGCGACGTCGCCGTTTCGCAGTTCTTCCAGTGGATGTACCGCATGAAGCCCGAGAAGAAGGCCCTGAACCAGTATCCGCCCCATGGTACCGAGCTTTCGATCTACGACTTCGTCTTGCACCCGGGCGGCGGCATGCCCAAGGTAATCGACTTCATGAACCTGTGGGCACGCGAGATGAAGGCCGTCGACGACATCTGCATGGTGCGCTACGAGGATCTGCGTGCGAACACGGAAGAGACGCTTGCCCGGGTTGCAGACTTCATGGGAATGGGGGCGACGTCCGAGCAGATTCACGACGCCGTGGAGTACGCCTCGTTCGAGAACCTGAAGAAGAAGGAAGCAGCGGGCAGCTTCCGGTTCAGCGGGGGGCGGATGATGCCCGGGGACAAGAACAACCCGAACAGCTACAAGGTGCGCCGGGCCAAGGTCGGCGGCTACCGCGACTACTTCGAGGACGAGCAGGTGCGGGCCATCGACGAACTGATGGAGTCCACCCTGGATCCGGTATACGGCTACGCGGCCTCCGATCTGTCTGAAGCGAAGTAACCCCTGGGCACGGCTCTGCCGTGCCAACCCTTTCCGTTCTCGACTCTCCTTGCGCCTGCGTTTTCCGGGCGCATGGTGCGCCTATTCCCCGGTTTCAGCCTGCTCTTGCCAGTGGCGGGATGCGGTCCAGCACCTCGAGGGCGCGCGTACCCTCGTAAATATTTTTTCGATGGTCCGGGTGTAAGTGCCCACAGGTCTGATTGGGTGCTGTTGGTCTGCTAATATGGTTGCTCCCTGACGCGGTTAGTTGATCCGTCCATTCGCTAGGCTGCGTGTAGTCGGGACTTTCTTCGTGTCGTGTGCGCTATCGCCTTTCCGTGCGTGTTAATCGGATCGCATTTTCACGATCCAAGTGAGGGTGAGTTTGTGGTTGAGTGATTGCTTTGCCCAGTCAGGCACGAAACTAAATAGGTCACTTGCTAGGGTTTAAAGATGCGATTTGAAAAGAGTCGATTGAAGCGCTTAAAGCACAAACTTATTGAGCGTATCGCCCTATGGGGAGATCGCTATCTCTATAAGCCGCAAATTAAATGGATTTCAGATCAGTCATGGCTTGAGCCATATCGGCCGTATATGGCGATTGATCCTACAATGAGGCGGCCACAGGTTAGAAAGCTTGATCGGAGATTCACCCTGCTAGAGTTTGCCCTCTACGTGAGGAAGCTTGAGGGTAGTACTGCTGAGTGCGGTGTCGCCCGGGGCGTTGGTTCTGCGCTCATTTGTAAGGCGCTGGAAGGTACATATACGGACAATCATCGGCACTACGGATTCGATGCGTTCGCTGGCTTGCCGAGCCCATCGGAATTAGATGTGATGAACTCGGGGGATTCCGCATGGGAGGCGGGGGATCTGTCTCATGATGGTGTTCAGGCTAAGGCGGCATTCGCCGAATTTGATCGAGCTGAGCTTCGTGCCGGATGGATTCCGAATACATTCGATGGATTAGAAGATGAGCAGTTTCGTTTCGTCCATATTGATGTCGATCTTTACCAGGCTACGAAAGACTGTATCGAGTTTTTCTATCCTCGCCTAGTTCAGGGCGGAGTCATTCTTTTAGATGATCATGGACTTATAACTTGCCCCGGAGCACGCCAGGCTGTGCTTGAGTATTTTGAAGCTTCAGACGTAAGGGTGATTGACTTGGCAACAGGTCAGGGGCTGGTGCTTAAGTGTGATTAGCTTAGAGGGGGCCTTTTGGTGGAGAGAGGTTGAGTGAATTGATTTTGCTTGGGTAATGATAGCAATAGCTTCGATGGGATGGGTTGTCTTTGGTTGTTAAGTTTTTAGATAAGATATGCCGAAGGTTCTGCCAATTAATGAGCTGCGAAAGCGTCGGATTAAGTGTCATCTGCGAGCGGCGGAAGACCACAAAAGAATACTGAAATCAGATGCTGTTTTTTGTTTCGTATAAGAGAAGATATGCGCACAGACGCGGTTTCCGAATTGGGGGGAATGTTCCTGCCGTGTCCGGTGACACCGGACTAAACGCTTATCGCGTCTGCGGTCGAGTACGCGAAGTTCAAGAATATGAAGAAGCTCGAGCATTGTGGCGGGGTAGCAAATAGTTGTTTGGTATCAAAAGACCCCGGGAGCCTAAATTCTTTAAAGAGTCGTCGTGCAAAGGGTGGGGTGGTATCGAGATTACTTTAGTGATGAGGAGATCTCCCATATCGACGATATGGTTGAATCTACCTTTAGTCCCGCCTTCGGCTATTCGTGGCTCAACGGCTCATAATAAATTAGGTGAAATTGGGCTGCTCGGAGTGAACTTCGTCGGTCAATGAAATCCCCCTGAAGCTCAGTTAGAATTCCGTCGCCCAATTAAATTTCGAAGGTGCATCGCATGTCCGGCAGTCTAAAAGCCATTCGCGCATCAGTTCCCCAGGTGGCCAGCACGCTCTGGAAGAAGGCCGGGTGGTACTTGCTCCGTGCGCGCTTAGCCCTGGCGGGCGCGGACGAGAAGGAAAAGATTAGGGCGGAGCGGCGCCAGCGCGGCCGAGAGCAGGTTCGCAAGCTCGGTCGTGCCGATATCGCGGTTGTCTCTTTTGGAAAGAGCGGCCGGACCTGGGTGAGGGTGATGGTCTCCCGGCTCTACCAGCAGATTCACGGCCTGCCGGAGAATGCCCTGATCGGCTTCGACAATTTCCATAACATGGAAAGCGCCATCCCCCGGGTGTTCTTCACCCACGACAACTACATCGGGGATTACACCGGACACACCGATAGCAAAGTCGATTTCTACGGCAAGAAAGTGGTGTTGCTGGTGCGGGATCCGCGCGACGTCGCCGTTTCGCAGTTCTTCCAGTGGATGTACCGCATGAAGCCCGAGAAGAAGGCCCTGAACCAGTATCCGCCCCATGGTACCGAGCTTTCGATCTACGACTTCGTCTTGCACCCGGGCGGCGGCATGCCCAAGGTAATCGACTTCATGAACCTGTGGGCACGCGAGATGAAGGCCGTCGACGACATCTGCATGGTGCGCTACGAGGATCTGCGTGCGAACACGGAAGAGACGCTTGCCCGGGTTGCAGACTTCATGGGAATGGGGGCGACGTCCGAGCAGATTCACGACGCCGTGGAGTACGCCTCGTTCGAGAACCTGAAGAAGAAGGAAGCAGCGGGCAGCTTCCGGTTCAGCGGGGGGCGGATGATGCCCGGGGACAAGAACAACCCGAACAGCTACAAGGTGCGCCGGGCCAAGGTCGGCGGCTACCGCGACTACTTCGAGGACGAGCAGGTGCGGGCCATCGACGAACTGATGGAGTCCACCCTGGATCCGGTGTACGGCTACACGGCCTCCGATCTATCTGAAGCGAAGTAACCCCTGGGCACGGCTTCTGCCGTGCCAACCCTTTGCGTTCGCGACTCTCCTTGCGCCTGCGTTTTCCGGGCGCATGGTGCGCCCGCTCCCTGGGTTCAGCCCGCTCTTGCCAGTGGCGGGGTGCGGTCCAGCACCTCGAAGGCGTCGTGTCGGATGTGATCCTTCTGCATCTGGTCCCGGAGCATGGACTCGGTGACGCTACCTTCGTCCAGGCACTCCTTGAGCAGGCCGAAGAACAGTGCCTCCTGGTTCGGATCCGGGTGTGGCTGGTACTTGCCGGCCAGGCCGTAGTCCCCGAACAGGGCGCGGCGCGCACGGCGGAACCAGTGCTTGGGCGGGAACAGGCGGAACTTGTCGGCGGCACGGAAATCCACCGGCAGCCCCGTCTTCCACGGCTGGGTCTTGCGCTTGGTGGTGTGGAGCATCCGGGTGTTGGCGTCGAGGTGGTCCAGGTCGTTCCACTCCTTTTCGAGCACGCCGATGGTGTCCGGGTCCTCGTACTTCAGGCACACCCAGCCCATGTAGTCGCGGGTGCCGTCGAACATGGCGTTGAACTGCTCCTCGAACCTCCAGTGCGTGAGCCGGGCGTTGTCGAGCAGCATCACGCTGGTGGCCATGCAGCCGCTTTTGCCTTTTTTCAGGTCCTTCGGGCGACACCAGATCGCCTTGCCCTGCATGTCGCGGGAAAAGAGGTCCCAGACGTCGGCGACGGCAAAGACGTCGGGGTCGATCACCACCGAACGGCCCTGGAAATTCATCAGTTCCGGCGGCATGAATCGGGTCGGGGTGAAGGATTGCAGGTCGTCACGCACCCAGGGACGCCACTCCCCGTCGCGCAGGTACATCTCGCCCTCGCGTGACTTGAGGACGGGGAAGTCGTCGTAGTGCATGATGCGGATATCGAAGCGATCGTTGTGCTTCGAGTTGCGTCTGAGCGCGTGCTGGGCGACCAGGGCACCAACGTACTGCTTGTCGTTGGTCTGGATAAATACGCAATGGTCCATGCGGGCATTCCTCGCGGGTCGACGCCGAATGTCGCGCATTTTACCGGCGCTCCCGGGGTAAGCCAACGCGGCGCCGGCCCCGCTTGAGCCAGGTCAATAGATCGGCCGTTCTTTCTGGGCGCGGGCGAAAACGCGTATAATTCGCGCTTGTTTAAAGGCGCCCGCGGGCGCCCTTTCGGCTTTGAAGGTCCGGTCTTGGCAAACGCGCAGAATCCATCACCCCGAATCTGGCTCGTGCTCGGCGACAAGCGCGGCGACAACGGGCAGGTGGAGGTGATCGCCGAGGCCCTGGCGCGCCGATTCGGCTGGAGCAGCGAATGGCATCACGTGGAGATGCTGCCGAAGTACGTGCACGGTAAGCCGCTGCCCGGCCCCAGGTTGCACCATGTCGACCTCGAGCGCTCCGATCCGCTGAGACCGCCCTGGCCCGACCTGGTGATCACCTGTGGGCGCCGCCCCGCCAACGTGGCCCTGTGGATCAAGAAACAGTCCGGCGGGCACACGCGTATCGTGCTGGTGGGGCGTCCGGCCGGATTTATCTTTCATTACCAGTCGCACTTCGATCTCATCGTGACCAGCGCAGAGGCCGTGCCGGCGCCGTTCCCGAACGTCACCTATATCAGTCTCCCATTGATGCGCGTGGACGAGGCGCGGCTCGAAGCCGGCCGCGAGCAATGGCAGATGGCGCTCGCGACGCTGCCGCGCCCGCTGGTGGTGTTTCTCATCGGTGGGCCGACGCGACCCTTCGTATACAACGAGACCGTGCTGGAGCGCCTGCTCGCACGCGTCGGGCAGGTGGTCGCCGCGGGCGGCACGCCCTACCTCGTGACCTCGAGGCGCACGCCGGAGGCCTTCGCCCGGAAGCTGCGCGCGCGGCTGCCGGAGGCGGCGCGCTTTTACGACTGGCGCCACCCGGAGGGGGAAAACCCCTACGCGGGCCTGCTGGCGCTCGGTGACCGCTTCATCGTCACGGGCGACAGCATCTCCATGATGGTGGAGGTCGCCAAGATCGGGCGGCCGCTGGAGATCCTGCCCTTGCCCACCAGCCTGATCGGCACCCTGGACCAGGCCCGTCGGCGCCTTGCGGTGTGGCTGTTCCAGCCCGCTGGAGATGCCGGACTCCGTGAGCGGTTGAGGGTCGCCCTGGCCCGCGGGCTCTACCACGCGCGCCTGATGCAGCAGGCGCGGCATTACCCGCGTTTTCACCAGCGCCTGGTCGACGAGGGCCTGGCGGACTGGATCGGCCGCGGCCTGATCGAGGCGGCCGGCACCGATCGGCCCGCCGGCGACGCGGGCATGGCGCGCGTGCTGAGCCAGGGCGAACGGGACCTGTCACAGATCAGCGACCGCATCGCCCGGCTGTTTCAGGCCTGATTCATACGCCCACACCATCATGGTCGCCATGCACCCAGCTTCCGCAAAAATCTTCGCAATGCGAACCGCCGCCGGCACCGGGCTGGTCCTGCTCGGGTTGCTGAATGGCCTATTGTTCGCGGCGCCGGTGCTGGCCGAGGGCGCGCCCACTGAACCCAGGGTCGTTGCGTCGCCCGCACCAGTCGAGCGGCTCGACCTGGCCGCCGTCGGCTGGCGGTCGCTCGCCTACTCGCGCTCCAACATCTGGACTTCGGTCTCCTCGCGCATCGTGCTTCACGAGGTCTCGGGCGAGGCGTTGCAGCCCGGGCCCCGGCCCAGCGTCGATGCGGCCGCCGGGCCCCTCCTGCTCCTGCAGGCGGAAAACCAGGCGGCCTCCAATCTCGAACGGGTCTCGAGTTGGTTCGATCCCACGGCCGACACGCTGGTCCAGCGCTGCCGCGTCGCCTACGGCAGCAACGACCGCCGCGCCCAGTGTTACTGGTACGAGGGGCAGACGGTCTGGCGCGAGCGTCGCGAGAGCGGCGAAGCGGGCGCGCCCGAGGCGTCGAACTGGCTGGAGGCCAGCCCGGGCGCGGTCCAGGTCCCGGACTGGCGAGTGTCCAGCCGGATCGAGCTGTCGCGGCCCGCGACCATGCCGGCGGCCGCCGGCCTCGTGTCGCCCATGATGCTGTTCCCCCTGGCCAGTGTGGCCCCGCTGGAGCGGCCCGGTGACAGCCACGACGTGTTCGTGCATACCGACCGGGACTTCTTCCGCGTGACCTTGCGGCTCAGGGGGCGCGAAACGACGGATGTCGAGTACCAGGCCACCGCGGCTGACGGGGCGGTGCGCAAGGTGGTCGGTCCGGTGCGTGCGCTGGTCGTGGCGGTCGAGCCCCGTGCCGAAGGCAAGGCGCGCGATGAATTCACCCTGCTCGGCATGAGCGGGCCCCTGTCGCTGCTGCTCGACCCGGAGACGCGCGTGCCGCTGGCCGTGCGCGGGCGCGCGCCCTGGGTCGGGGAGACCGAACTGCAGCTGCAAAGCGTGGCGTTGAGCCAGTGACGGGGGCGGACACCATGCCGACAATGGACTCGCCGCGCGTCGCGTTGGTCAGCAACTCGGGCAGCGGCAACAACCGCAAGTTCCTGGGCCACGTTCAGGCGCGCCTGCAGGCATGGCCCCAGGTGGCGCACCACGTGACGCATTCGCCGGGCGAGGCCGAGGCCCTGGTGCCGCGGCTCGCGGCCGGGGGTGTCGAGGTCGTCGCCATCAACGGGGGCGACGGCACCATCGCGGCCCTCGTGGGCATGATTCTCCATCACTGGCCCTCCGGGCGACTGCCGCTCATCGTGGTCCTGCCGGGCGGGACGGCGAACATGACCGCGGGCGACGTCGGCGTGGCCGCCTCCCATCGCCGGGCCTGGCGGCTTTTCTTTCGCTGGCTGGAGCAGGGCTGCCCGCTGGATGGCGAGGTGGCCGAGCGCCATATCATGCGCGTGGACGGGGCCCGCGACGGCCAGCGCCGCTACGGCATGTTTCTCGGCACCGGTGCCATCATGCAGGCTACGCAGTACGCCCACAGCGCGGTTCACTCGCGCGGGCTCGGGGGCGAGATCAGCCTGGGCCTGATCCTGGTCCGCGCCCTCTGGGGGCTCATGCGTCAGGATCCGCGTTTCTATCAGCCGACCCGCGTGCGCATGGTCCTGTACGGCGGCGACGCGGCGCCGGTGGAGCGTGCCGAGGCGCCCATGCTCATCCTGGTGGCGAGCACGCTCGAACGGCTGTTTCTCGGTATCCGTCCGTTCTGGTCGGGCGAGCAAGGTGCGCTCGGTCTCACCGCGATCCGCGGCGGGGCTGCGCGGTTTGCGCGCACGATCCTCTCGGTGCTGCGCGGTCGCCCCAACCGGCATGCCACGCCCGCCAACGGCTACGAGAGTTTTCACGCCGACCGCGCCGAGCTGTGGTTCGAGGGCGAGCTCAATCTCGACGGCGAGCTCTTCGCCGCCGCCGGTGATCATCCACTTGTGGTCACGGCCGAGGGCCCGGTGCGCTTCCTGCGGCCGCGCTGAGGGCGGCCCGGCGCGCGTCCTGCTATCCTGCGCGCAGTTCCCGACCAACACCGGCCTTTTCCCGCATGACCGAACCGAACAGCGTCCACCCTGACTATCCCGTCGTCGACGGCCCGGCGCTTGCCGATTCGCCCCCGTTGCAGGCCCTCGTCGGGGCCCTGCAACAGCGCTTCGGTTCGGCCCTGCAGGCCGTGGTGCTCTACGGCTCCTGCCTGCGCAGCACCGACCTGCTCGACGGCCTCGTGGACCTCTACGCACTGGTGGACGACTATGCCGAGGCCGAGCCCAGTGCCTGGCTGAGGCTGGGCGTACGGCTGTTGCCGCCGAACGTGTATTACCTCGAGGCACCCGTGGGCGACGCCACCGTGCGCTGCAAGTACGCCGTCCTGAGTCTCGCCCACTTCGAGCGCGGCACCAGGGTCTGGTTCCAGTCCTACCTCTGGGGCCGGTTCGCCCAGCCGGTGAAGGTGGTCTACAGCCGGGAGCCGGAGATCTCGACCCGGCTCGAGGCCGCTTTCCTCCAGGCGGGCGAGACCCTGCTGCGGCGCGCGATTCCCGCGTTGCCCCCGGCCGGGGACGTAACCTCCCTCTGGGAGGGCGCGCTGGCGCTGAGCTACGCCACGGAACTGCGCTCCGAGCGGCGCGGGCGGGCCGCCGAACTGGCCGGCCACGGACAGGATTTCTATGTCGCGGTCACGCCGCGCCTCGCTCCGCGTCTGGGCGACCTGCTGGTGCTGGAGGCCGGCGGGGACGGGAGTCTGTACTATCACAGCCATGCGGGTGCCCTCGCCCGCCGCCTGGCGCCGTTTGCCTGGTGGTTGCGGCGGGTGCAGGGTAAGACGCTGTCCATGGCCCGGTTGATCAAGGGGCTGTTCACCTTCGAGGGCGGTCTGGATTACCTCGCCTGGAAGCTCACCCGCCATTCCGGCCAGGTGGTCGAGATTCCGGACAAGGTGCGCCGCAGACCGCTGATCCACATCTGGGGCCTGTTCTGGCGCCTTTACCGGCGCGGCGTGTTTCGCTGATCGAACGCTTTGACCTGCGTCATGACAGTGCCCCGGTGATTGGGGTATAGTCGGCCAACGTTTTTCCCTGTATTGATAATCGTCATGAAACACGCCGTCTTCATCCAGACCAACCACAAGCAGATCGTCGGCGCCATCGTCGCCGAGCACGCGCTGCGCCGCTATTCCTCGCACAACGACCAGTTCGATGTGAAGATCGTGGATACGCGCGACTACCCGTTTTTCCGCGCGCGCGAAGGGCAGAACTACCTGCGTGACGGCGTGCAGCGCGTCTGGCTGAACGACGACCTGCAGTCCTTCACCCCGACCCGTTTCATGCCGCCGGAGCTGATGGGTTACGAGGGCCGTGCCGTGGTCATCGACCCCGACATCTTCGCCTGCACCGACATCTGGGAACTGCTGGATCGCGACATGCAGGGCAAGTCGATCATGTGCCGCATGCGTTCGGGCCCCAAGGGCTACATCGACCGCTGCTACGCCAGCAGCGTGATGCTGCTCGATTGTGCCAAGCTCACGCACTGGAAGGTCGAGGAGCAGTTCAACGCCATGTTCGACGGCGGTTTCGACTATCAGCCGTGGGTCTGTCTGAAGAACGAGGACCCGGAGACCATCGGCTTCTTCGAGAAGGAATGGAACGACTTCGACGCCTTCTCGCCGAACACCAAGATGCTCCATACCACGCGCCGCAAGACCCAGCCGTGGAAGACCGGTCTGCCGATCGACTGGCGCCCGGCCGAGCGTTTCCGCCTGTTCCCGCCGGCGGCCTGGATCCTGCGCGCCCGCCGCCACATCTTTGGCGAGTACGGGCTGCTCGGTAAGTACAAGGAGCACCCGGACCGGAACCAGGAAGTCTTCTTCTTCGGCCTGCTCAAGGAGTGTGTCGAGCAGGGCAAGATCAGCGAGGAGTTCCTGCGCAACGAGATGGCGCAGAACCACGTGCGTCACGACGCCTTTGAGGTGCTGGAACGTACGCCCGATCTGCCGCCGGCGCCCGCGCACCCGCTGAGCGTCCGCCTCGACAGCGCGGCCTGATCCGACGTCCGGGGCGGGCTATTCCGGCCCGTCCCGGAACAATCCCTTCACCCGTTCCGCGGCCCGTTGCAGGCCTGAATCCCCCTCCGTTGGTCCCGCATCGACCCAGGTTTCGCCCTGGGCGATGAGTCCGGGGGCCTCTTCCAGCCAGCGTGCCTTGCCCGCATCCACCAGTGCGTCCTGAATACGGCTCACGTCCCGACGCATGCGCCTGGGCGCCAGCCGCATGGCCAGGCGGTGGCTGAGCGGCTTGTGGCGGAAGTTGTGCGGCAGCCGCCACCAGGGGCCTGGCGGGTCGCCCGGATCGAACAGGTACAGCGGTTTCCCCAGTGCGCTGGCCTCGGCCAGCATCGACATGCTCTCCCCCGTGACCACGAAGCGCGATGCCAGGCCGAGATAGGCCAGGTAGGGATTGTCGCGCGCCGTCTCCCCTCGCTGCTCGTGCCACCAGTAGGCCTGCGAGGGTACGCGCAGTGACTCGCGGAAGGCCTCCGCCACGGCCGGCGGTGTACGCGGGCTGTCCGTGACCAGCACCGAGCCGCCGGCGCCCTCCACCAGCCGGTTCACGCCCTCGGCCATGCGCCGACCCTTCTCGGCCGTAAACACGAAGGGGCCGCTGTCCCCACCGATCAGGACCGTGGTGAAGGGGCGGGGCAGGCCGTCGAGACCGCCGGCCAGCTTGGACGCTGCGGCCGCGGCGGCGCCGGGCGTCACCCGGTGCAGCGGCAACGGATTGTGCAGGATATTGGGCTGGTCGGGCAGGACGTACTGGGGCGTGGTCACGAGCAGGTCGTAGCAGGCCAGCGGTGCCCACGGGCGTCCGATGTGCACGAGTTTCGTCCGGTCGCCCGACTGGCGCCGGATCCAGCGCGCCACCGGTTCGTTGCGTCGGCCGGCGCTAATGACGAGATCCGGCCAGGGGGGCTCTAGGCGGCTCGACGTGCTGCGGTCGATGCCGGCCAGGGTAACGCGCAGGAGAAGGTGGGGCAGGAGTTCCCAGGCGCGGGCCCGGATGTGCTTTTCCTCGAAGGGCCAGCCCAGCGCCTCGGCAAGGGCCAATACCTGATTGTTGTCACCGGCCTTTTTGCCCAGCAACACCCAGACACGTTTCTGCATTTTGGCGCCGGTTGGATTCGGTTGAGCGCGGGGCGTACGGGCCGTCTGCCCGCAAACCTGTGGTATCATACGCGCCCTGTCCCAGGGGCGAAAGCGGCCTGCCGGCTCGCCGTTTTCAGCGGTCTCTCCGTGGTGGTGTCACCGCTCCCCGTATCATCCATTACAGCTATCCGAACAGCGTCGCCTATGTCCAACATGTCGTTCAAGGAACTGCGTGCCGCGGTATTCCGGCACCTGGTGCTGGCGGTTCTGTTCTTCCTCCCCCGGTCACGGCATATCGCGCTCGAGCGCCGACTGCGCGGCAAGGAAGAGCATCGGATGATGCGCGAGGCCGACTGGGTACTGTTGTCCTACGGCAAGAGTGGCCGCACCTGGTTTCGTGTCATGTTGTCGCGCTTCTACCAGCTCAAGTACGGTCTGCCGACCGGCGATCTTCTGGAGTTCGACAACTATGCGCGCATGAACCCCGATGCCCCGCGGGTGCTGTTCACGCACAACAACTACATCCGCGACTACGTGGGCGATTTCGATAGTCTCGACTACTACCGCGGCAAGAAGGTGGTGATGCTGGTGCGCGATCCGCGTGACGTGGCGGTGTCCCAGTACTTCCAGTGGCGTTACCGTATGCGTCCGCGCAAGAAGCTGATCAACCGGTATCCGGCCCACGGCGCGGAGGTCGAGATCTATGATTTCGTGCGCGACCCGAACTGCGGTATCCCGCGCATTGTCGAGTATCTCAACGTCCTGGCCGACGCCATGGTGACCATGGGCGATGACCTGTTGCTGATCCGCTACGAGGACATGCGCAAGGATCCGGCCGCGGTGTTGCGCCAGGTCTTCGAGTTTGTCGGTACGCCCGGCAGCGATGCGCAAGTCCAGGAAGCCGTGGATTATGCGGCCCTGGAGAACATGAAAAAGCTGGAGGCGGGCAAGGGCATGCGCGCCGCCGGCCAGCGGGTGAAGCCTGGCGACAAGAACAACCCGGACTCTTTCAAGGTGCGGCGTGGCAAGGTGGGGGGCTACCGAGACTACTTCACGCCGGAGCAGGTGGAGGCGGTCGAGGCTATGGTCGAGGACCACCTGCGCCCGGTATTCGGGTATACACAGGCCGGCTAGCCGGCCTTCTCGTCCTCGGCGGGAGCGGGTTTGCCGCTGGTCGCGTACTGTTGCACCAGCTGGTAATCGGCCACCGAGTCGACATCCACCGCCGCATTTGCATACGGCAGAATGACGGCGCCGAGGCGCACGCCGATCAACCGAGACAGCCTTTCCAGCGCGCCTTCCAGTGTCAGCAGGCCCAGGCGGTAGCGGATCACCGACCACCAGCCGAGCAGGCCGATCACCACCAGCGGCTTCTTGCGATGCTTTTCCACCCGGCGCCAGAAGTCGGCCGCCTTGCGACCGTCTTTGCTCATGAAGGCGAAGAGGTTGCACCCGCAGTAGTTGCCATCGCGAAAACGCAGCACGGTCTTCTTGATGTCGGGGTACGTGGACTTGACCAGTTCGTAGGGGGCGAGCCCGATGACCACGTCGCAGCCGGTGGCCGCGCTTTCGCCACAGAAATGATTGACGATCTCGTCGGTGAGCAGCGGGTGATCCGCGGTGGTGAGCAACACCGGCTGCTCGTCCGGGAACTCGGCCAGCTTGCGCGCTGCGCTCGTGCTCGGTGAGCCGGCGGCCGGCGTCCAGGCGACGCGTTGTGCAGCCACCATCTCGGACAGTCCGGCGTCCGACTCCACGCAGTCCCTCTCCGGGCCGCTGAGGCTGATCGAGGATACGCACTTCGAGGCGTTGAGGGCCGTGATGACGCGGCAGATCATGGCGGCGCCGTCGATGTTGATCAGCGCCTTGCAGGCCACGCCGGAGTGATCGCGCAGGGCATCGCGCCGGGTGCGCTCACCGGCGAGGATGACACAGGCAAATGGCGATGATCCGTTCGCCGACGACGCGTCCGCGGGGCGTAATGACGATGGCTTGCTCACGCCCGGCTCACAGTTCTTTCTGGTAAACCCGATAGCGCTTGTAGACGTGGCTGCCGATGGCTTCGATGATATGACGCATGCCGTCATTATCTTCGAGGATCCAGCCCATCTCAACCGTCTCCACGCCGCGCTTGGACATGGCCTTGCGTACCGCATCGATGACCAGGAAAGCGAGCGTCGGCCCGAGTCGCGAGTGCTGGTATTCCTTGCGCACGCCCATCAGCGCCACCCGGGTACTGCGCGGGCGCTTGACCTTGAGCCGCCACAGGAGCCTGGCCCAGCCGAAGGGGAGCAGGCGCCCCTTGAGGTCGGCGGCGATCTCGTTGATGTTCGGCAGTGCCGTGATGAACGCGACCGCGCGCCCGTCGATCTCGGCGATCTGGATGTAGTCGTCCGGCAGCAGCAGGGTGAGGGTCTTGGCGACCTCTTCGAACTCGTCGTGCGTAAACGGTACGAATCCCCAGTTCTCGGACCAGGCGTCGTTGAAGATGTCGCGCATGGCCGCGAACTCGGCGGCCTTCGCCTTGCGATCGAAGGGGCGTATGTCGACGTTGCGTCGCGCCCGCTCGGCCAGTTTTTGCATCACCTCCGGCGCCTCGAAGTCCGGGCGGACCTTGTAGGTGAGCAGGTTCTTCACGCCATCAAAGCCCCGTTCCTCGATGCGCTCACGGTAGTAGCGCGGCGCGTGCCCCATCATGATGAACGGGGGATCGTCGAAGTTTTCGACCAGCAGGCCGATCTCTTCGTTGATCGAGAGGTTATAGGGGCCGCGGACCAGGCCCGCACCCTGCTCGCGCAGCCAGGACTCCGCCGTGTCGAACAGCGCGGCAAACACGCTGGGGTCGTCGAGGGCCTCGAGCATGCCGAAATAGCCGACGATCTTGCCATCGACCCTGGGTTGCAGGCTGTCGAGCTGTGCCGTGATGCGGCCAACCGGTGCGCCGTCGCGATAGGCGACCCAGCGCTTGACGGCCATGTGCGCAAACAGGGGATGGTTCTTGAATACCCGCTGGTGTTGTTCGAACAGCAACGGGGCGACCCAGGCCGGGTCATCGGCGTAGATGCGTTCGGGCAGGTGCAGGAAGTCGCGCACCTGCCTGCGACCCTGGACCTCGAGTACCGTCAGCGGCCCGCTGCCTTTCTGGCTGGTCATTTCCTGAATTACCTCGAATCCGGTCTGAGTGCTGGACCCCGCCCACGGCGGCCGTTCGCGAAATGGCGGCATCATAGCACGCTCGCTGGCATCCCGGGTCCCGGATCAGGGTCACAACTTGGCGTTCGTGCGGGCCAATCGTCGCTCCAAATCGGTTAAAATGCGGAACTTTGCCGTGTCCGGCGAGATACCGTCGACGGGCAGCGAACCGATCCAGCGAGGCAGTGAGATCCCTTGGCCAAATTCATTCTCGGCAATGCGTTTCGCAAGAAGGCGTTCGACAACACGGTGGTGCGCAACACCCTGTGGTTTCTTGACCTGCTGCTCATCGGCACGCTGTACGGAATCTTCAAGCTGCTGCCGGTGACCTGGGCTTCAGGCCTGGGGGGGTGGCTGGGGCGCCTGTTCAGCACGCTCTTCAAGGGGCGCAACCGCCATATCCGCGCCAACCTCTCGCTGGCGTTTCCGGAAAAATCCGCCGAAGAGATCGATCGCCTGGTCGGCGAGGTCTGGGACAACGGGGGGCGGGTGCTGGCCGAGTACCCGCACATCAGGCGCATCATCGATCCGCGCCGCGATTTCATGGATATCGTGATCCGCGAGCAGATTCCGGCCTATTCCGATCCGACCCAGCCGGCCGTGTTCGTGGTGGCGCACCTGGCCAATTGGGAGGTCGTCGGGGCCGCCATGGCACGCTTCGGCATTCGGTCCTACGCCATGTACGCACCGCTCGCGAATCCCTGGTTCAACCGCTTGATGCTGCGCTACCGCGGTATGCTGGGGTGCGAGCTGATTTCCCGGGACGACGGCGTGCGCCCCTTCGTCAACGCCCTCAAGGGGGGAGGCTCGGCGGCCATGATCATCGACCGGCGCGTTGAAGGCGGCGAACCCATACCCTTCTTCGGTGTCGAAAAACCATCCTCCACTCTTCCGGCGCGTCTGGCCTTGCGTTTCAAGGCCCCGCTGGTCCCGGTGCAGGTCGAGCGGTTGTCAGGGCCCCGTTTTCGGGTCACCTTCCACGAGCCGTTGCAGGTGAGCGACACGGAGGCCAGTGTCGACGAGCAGGCCCTCGACCTTACTCGCCAGATCCATGGGCACTACGAGCGCTGGATCAGCGCGCGGCCCGGCGAGTGGCTTTGCACGAAAAAAATCTGGCCCGGTGATATACTGCGGGCCAGAACCGACGCCTATAAAAAGGTGTAGGCGTCGGGCAACGCACAGGTAATCCCGTCATGTCGGAGAATCAGTCAACCCGCACGCGCCGAGTGGACGAGTCGGTTCGTCTGTTCCAGAACCCGTTGCTGGAAAAGCTCAGTCACGTGCATCCCATCGTGCCGCTGCTCGTGTGGGGGCCGCTGGCGGCGTGGTTGATCGTGCGTGCCGTCACCGTGCACGACATCGGGGCGGCTGGGATGGCGGCCATCGCCGCGGCCGGCCTGTTGAGCTGGACCCTGGCCGAGTACCTGCTGCACCGCTTCCTGTTTCATTTCCCGGCCAAGAGTCGCCTGGGACAGCGCTTCATCTACCTGTTTCACGGCGTCCATCACGATACGCCGCAGGACAAGACGCGGCTCGTCATGCCGCCCGCTGGCGCGGCGCCCATTCTCGCTGTGCTCTGGCTGTTGTTCAGCGCCGTGCTGCCCCAGCCCTGGGCTGAGCCGTTCACGGCGTTCTTCATCGTGGGTTACCTGATCTACGATTACATCCATTACGCGACGCATCATTTCCCGATGCGTCACCCCGTGCTGCGTTACCTCAAGCAGTACCACATGCGCCATCACTTCGCCGCCGAGGGCGGACGTTTCGGCGTGAGTTCGCCCCTGTGGGACTGGGTCTTCGGTACCTACATGCCGGCGACCAAGACCGCCGCGGTTAACAAGCGCTAGGCGGATGGTGGCCGCCCGACATCCATTGTATTGACCGGTCCTCCCGGAACGCGTCCGATCAATGCCCAAGTATTACCTGTTGCCCAAAAGGCTGGTTGACCGCGCCCCGTGGATCCACACGCCCGTGTGGATGTTGGAGGCATCGGTCTTCTACCTGTTCCTCGGCGTCGCCCGCGCCCTCCCATTTCCCGTGACAGTCTGGCTGTTTTCGCGTGTGCTGGGTTACCTCGGCTACCGAAACCGGAAGAAGCAACGTGTCGTCCGGCGCAACATCCGCTTCGTTCTGCCTGCGGCCCCGGAACACGAACGCGAGCACGTGGTCAGGCAGATTTTCCGCTCGACCGGCGTGGCCGCCGCGGAGTTGTTTCTGCTGGGACGCCTGTGGCGTCGCCGCCACCGCTACATCGAATTTTCCGTCCATCCGGAGACGATGCGGGCGTTCGAGGCGCGGGAAGCGATGGTGTTTGCGACGGCCCACACGGGCGCGTGGCAGCTCTGCAATCTCATCAGCCGGGAATACGGCCTGCCGATCTCGACCATCTACGCCCGCGAAACCAATCCCTGGCTCCATCGCTTCTTCCTGGGGCTGCGCAAGCAGTTCGGTGCCCGCATGGTGCCGAGTGCCGGGGGTGCGCGCGAGCTCGTGCGCGAACTGGCGGCCGGACACTCGGTGGGCGCCGCCTTTGATACGCGTCTCGACCAGGGGGAAATGGTGCCGTTCTTCGGCGTGCCGACCCCGACCAACACCATGCCCGGCATGCTGTCGGTGCGCGGTCACAAGTTGATACCGATACGAACGGTACGCTTGCCCGGTCACCGTTATCGGGTCGAGGTGCTCGCGCCGCTCTCGCCACGTAACCCCGAGGCGGGCAAGCGCGAGCAGGTGCTCGACCTGACCGAGCAACTCAACCGGGTGTTCGAGGGCTGGGTGATCGAGTCACCGGGGGAGTGGCTGTGCATGAAGCGGCGCTGGCCCAAGGATGCCGAACCACGGGCGCGGACGGATGCCTGACTCAGGACGGCTCGAAGCCGCCGCAGATACGTCCCCGGTCTGGATCGTGGACGCCTATCGCTCCGGGGAGCAGACACAGCTGCGCGCGCTGGCCGAGGGACTGGGCGTGCCCTACGCGGTCAAGACCCTGCGCTACCGCAAGTACGAGATGCGCACGAACCTGTTCCGGGGGCAGGATCTTCACGGTATCGACGTGGAGGCGTCCAGCCCGCTCGAAGCGCCCTGGCCGCGTGTCGTGCTGTCGGCGGGGATGCGCAACGAGTCGGTCTGCCGGTGGATTCGTGAACAATCCGGCGGCTACACCCGCATCGTCTTCCTGGGCCGCCTTTGGGCGGATCCCCGTCATTTCGATCTGGTCATCACGACGCCGCAGTATCGCGTGCCGGAGCGGCCCAACGTATTGCGCAACGATCTGCCCTTGCATCACGTGAGCCCGCAGCGCCTGGCCGAGGCCGGCGAGATCTGGGCGCCGCGCCTCGAGCATCTGCCGCGTCCTCTGATCAGCGTGAGCGTGGGGGGCACCAGCGGTCCCTACGCCTTCGGTCCGAATGCGGCAAGACGCCTGGTACGCGATGCAGTGGCCCTCGCGCGGGAACGCGGGGGTGCCCTGCTGGTCAGTTCCAGCGCGCGCACGCCGAAAGAGGTGATCGAGGCCTTTGCGGCGCAGCAGGCCGTGCCCATGTACCTGTATCGCTGGCAGCGCGGCGATGTCGACAATCCCTATCTCGGCTTTCTTGCGCTCGCCGACGAACTCGTCGTAACCGCTGACAGCGTTTCCATGCTGGCGGAGGCGCATGCGACGGGAAAACCCGTGCACATGTTCGATCTGGGCACGGGGCGTTTCAGCATGCGACGCGATATGTACTTCGCGGCGGGTGAGGCCGACCAGGCGCGCCGGGCAGCGGCGGCGACGCAGGCACAGCCTGTCGATCTTCGCCCGGGCAGCCTCGCTTACCGGGCACTGATGCGCTGGGGCTGGAAACACCTGTCACGGGACATCAGCCAGGTCCACCTGCGCCTGATCCGGTCGGGCAAGATGGGGTGGCTGGGCGAGGCCCATCCCGGTGTGGCGGGTGAGCCGCCGGCCACGGACCTCGAGCGTGCGGTCGCCCGGGTGAAGGCATTGCTCGAAACGGTATCCGTTTAACGCTCAGGCGACCGACTGGATGTGCCCGCCCGGCTCCAGCCGATACACGCGGTCCGCCACGTCGGCCAGCGCGATGTTGTGTGAGATGGTCAGGATCGTGAGGTGATCCTTGAGGCCCTGCAGGGTCTCCACGATGGCCTTCTCGCTGGCCGGATCCAGGGCGCTGGTGGCTTCGTCGAGGATCAGTAGCTGCGGCTGGTTGATGAGCGCGCGTGCGATCGCGATACGCTGGCGCTGGCCCCCCGAGAGCCGGCCACCCCTTTCGCCCACCGGGGTGTATATCCCATCCGGCAGCCGACTGACGAATTCCCAGGCCCCTGCGTCCTTCAGGGCCTGAACCGCCTGTTCCTCGCTGATGTGGGGATCGCCCAGCGTCACGTTGTGCAGCACGCTGTCGTGGAGCAGTACGGTTTCCTGCGGCACGTACCCGATCATGCGTCGCCACGCCTTGAGGTCGAGTTCTGCCAGCGAGCGTCCGTCCACCAGCACCTCGCCCGCGTCGGGGCGCAGCAGGCCGATGAGCATGTCGATGATCGTGGTCTTGCCCGAGCCCGAGGGGCCGACCAGGGTGGTAATCTGGTGGAACGGGATGTCGAGGCTCAGGCCCGAAAAGACCTTGTGTCCGTCATAGGCAAAGGCGACGTCGTGAAACCGTATGTCACCGTGCAGGGTGGGTTCGGCCCCGCCACCGAGTGGCTCGGCCTCGTTCTCGGCCTGGTGAATGGTGTCGAGCAGCGCCCAATAGGCGCTTTCGCCCTGTGCGAGCTTCTGGTACTGCTTCTGGACCTTGCCGAGGAAGGCGAAGGCACGTCCCAGGGTCACGACCAGGATGGTGACGGTGGCCAGTCCCATGGAGAACTGCTCGAGTGCGAGGTAGATGCCGAGCGCGATGAGCGCGGTGAACATCAGGTCCTGGCCCGAGTTGAGGGCGGCGGCGGCGAAGACCTGGCGGCGCAGGGCCTTGTTGAGTCGGTTGGTCTCCAGTTTCAGCACCTGGTCCGCGAGGTCCTCGCGTGCCATCGCCTTCAACGGCTTGACCGACTGCAGGGTGTCGGTCAGGCGGGCCATCAATGAGGTCATCAAGACGGTCTGCTTCTTGCCCGCCCGTCGGGTTTTCTTAACGAGGAAGTGGGAAGCCCCGATGATAATTGCCCCGCCGATGAGGCTGACGAGCGCCGCTTCCCACGACACCGCCACGGCCACCGTCGCATATACGACCGCCTGGACCAGAAAGGTCAGCGCGGTAGCGCCGTTCATGTAGGCGTCCGAGGCGCGCTTGGCCTCGGTCGCGAGTGTGTTGGTGAGCTTGCCCGTAGGCTGGTGCAGGAAAAACCGCCAGCGGCTGCGCATCATGTGGCGCAGTACGTCCAGGCGCAGATCGGTTGCGATCTGTGCGGCGGTGTAACCCACCTGCCGCTGGGCGACGAGCAGGAGGACGGCCTTGAAGGTCGCGGCGATCACGATGAGCAGCAAGAGCGGGCCGAGCGTCGCCGGGATCCCCAGCCAGTCCAGCAACGAGAGTACGAGCCGTTCCGCCTCGCTGGTGTCGCCCGCGATCTCCCCGGCCGTCTCGCCCGGGTAGAGCGCCACCTTGAGCATGGGCAGGAGCGCGGACAGGCCGATGCCTTCGGCGAAGCCCGAAGCGAACAGCGCCAACACCATGAGAAAGCTCGCCAGCGGATAAGCGCGGAACAGGTTGAACATCAAGCGCATAAGCGGATTCCAGAATCGCGGGGGTGCACGGGACGGGCCCGGATTATCTCCCCTATGTCGTGCGGGCTCAAACCGGCGCTACCAGCGCAGACGCCACAACAAGATGGCCGCCGCGACGAGAATGCCGGTCATCGGGATCGCCGCCGTCACGGCCGGTGGCAGCACCAGGATCTGGCCGATGGCCAGAACGATCTGTGAGCCGAGGTAAAACAGCACACCGACGAGCACGCCGAGGCCGAGCTGGCGACCAACCCCTGTTCTCCGGCTGCCGGATTTCACGCTCAGGCCGAGTGCCAGCAGGCCCATGCCAATGGTGGTGACCGGCAGTAGAACCCGGTTCCAGAACGCGAGGGCTGGGCCATCAGACGCCTGTCCGCTGCGTTCAAGGTATTGCCGGTACTCGTAGAGCACGGTGGGTGGCATGCTGTCGACGCTCAGCAACAGGCGGTTCAGTTCATCACCGGACCATAGCCCGCCCACCTCCATGGATGGCAGGGTTTCGATGCGCAGGATGCCGTCGATCCAGTGTCGTTCGGTTACGTCCAGCAGCCGCCAGCGCCGACCATCGAGGATTTCGGCCTGCTCGGCATGGATGGTACGAACTAGGCGGTAGTCGTCGGCGAACTCGAACAGGTCGATGTCTCGAGGCCTCTGCTCTGTTCCGAGTTCTCCAACCCGGTAAAAGAAGGTTTCATTGCGTGACCACAGGCTCTGACCCGGCTCGAGGCGGTTGTCGCCCCGCGCCTCGCTGCGAATTTCCTCGCCCCACTGGTGGAGTTGCGGCGTCGCCCACTCCATCAGCCCCCAGAGCGTAAAAGCGAGCAGCAGGAAGGGGACACCGAGCATCGCGACAAAGCGCGGCTTGTCCATGGCCGAACCCTTCACGACGGTCATCTCGTTCGCCTGCTCCAGCCGTGCGAAGGCGGCTAGGGTGCCGACGAGCACGATCACCGGGGCCAGGGTGAGCATCTGCTGCGGGAGCGTGAAGGCAACGTATAACAGGGCTTGCCCGGTGCTATAGCGGCTGGTGACCCGGTCGAGTTCATCGATCAGTCGAAGCAGCATGATGAGCACGGCCAGGATACTGCCGGACATCAGCCAGCCGACGAGCATGTGACGGGTCAGGTAGCGTTGCAGGATTCGCATGGTCGTCTCGTCCTCCTGCTCAGGTTGCCAGACGGCGCCGTCGCGAGCCCGGCCAGCGCCAGCCACCCGGCAGCATCAGTGCGACGAGCAACAGGGCAGGAGGGAGATAGGCGACCCAAAGGCCCGGGTCTTCCGCGATGCGGCCCTGCTCGACGAGGGTACGCACAACGGTGATCTCGGCGAACATCAGGAGGTAGATGGCGAGCGCAATGGCATTGCCGCGCATGTGCGGTTCGCGGGGCCGCGAGCGGGCCAGCGGCAGGGCGAGCATGGCGAGCAGGAAGGTGGCCAGTGGTGTGGACAGGCGCCACTGGTATTCCGCGATGTCTTTCGGGCGGTCTGACCGCGCCAGCTCAAACGTTGGTTGTGCCTTGTTGCGGTATCTTTGCCGCGCCTGCTCGGCCGCGCTCGAGACGATACTCATTTCCTGAAAGCGCATCGACCAGTCGGCATCCCCGTCTGGGGCGAGCAGGTAGCTGTAACCGTTGTTGAAAGTGAGTGTCGCTTCCTCGCCGGGGTCGAAACGCGGCAGCCGTGCACTCTCGGCTCGGATCAGTTCGCTGTAGGGGCGCCCCTGCTCGTCCTCGTGCGTCTGGTAGAGAAAGACGCGCCGGTGCAGCTGTTCTTCCTCCGACCGCTCCTCGGCGTTGAACATGTAGCCGTTGTCGTCCAGCGATACGAAGCGCCCGGCGGCAAGGTTGGTGGCATCGACCTGGCTGAGCGCGCGCGCCTCGAGCCGATAGATGTTGTCGTAGGCCCAGGGGCGGCCATAGATCGCCAGCAGCGCGACCACCACGGCGATGGCGAACGAAGCGATGCCCACGCTGACCAGCAGGCGTAACGGCGAGACGCCGACCGAGGCGAATACGGCCATTTCGCCGTTCTGGTAAAGCCGGCCCATGACGAACAGCACGGAGAAAAACATCGAGGTGGGCAGGATGACCTCGAGCGTGGTGAGGCTCGATAACGCCACCAGTTTCAGTGCCGTGACCGTATCGATCAGGCCGTCGGCGGCCATCGCAAGGTTCTTGGAAAGGCTGAAGCCGGTGTAGATGAGCAGGAAGAGTCCTACCCCGAGGACGACCGGGCGCAGGATTTCGCGAACGATGTAACGGTCGATCAACATGGGTCGGCCGCCGCGGTGCCTCTTGCTGCCTGCCTACTGTTCACCGGCATGCGTACGCAGAATCGACTGGGAGGCCGTGGCGGCGGTTTCGAACTCCAGGTCGTCACCCCGTATGCGTCGCGCGGTCGATTCCAGTTCCCAGCCGCCGCTCGTGCGCGTGATCCGGTACAGGTGGTAGGCCGCCAGCTCGCCGTGCATGGAGGAGGCGGACGGCACGCCGATCACGGGGGCAGGCCCGTCGCGCGTCTCCAGTTCCTTGCGGTGACTGACGTGGCCGTGGCCATGAATGACCAGTTCCACCCCTTCGGCCGCGAGCAGCTCGGTGAGTTCGGGGCCGTCGAGTAGGCGTTTGCGGCGGCTGACCGTGCCCTCGATGAGTGGATGGTGGATCAGCAGCACGCGGAACAGGCCCAGGGCGCGCGTGTGGCGCAGGAGTTCAGCAAGCCGGGCGCGCTGGGTTTCGCCCACGTGACCCGTGGCGAAACCGGCCGGGGAGGCTGCGGCGCTGGATACGCCGATCAGCGCCAGCTGCCCACGGCGGCGCAGCACCGGGAAGGCCTCGGTGACGTCCGTGCCGGAGATCTCTTGTGCGGCATCGTCGCCCCGCCAGAAGGGCTCCCAGTACATCGCGCCACTCTCCCAGGCTCCCCGAACGCTGGCGTCATGGTTGCCGGGGACCAGCATCAGCTGCTCCGGTGCGGCCACCTGGTCCAGCCAGCGTCGCGCCTGCCTGAACTCGCTCTCGAGGCCGAGGTTGGTGAGATCCCCGGTGACGGTAATCCAGTCCGGTGCCTGGGCCTTCATGTCACGCACCAGGCCTTCCAGCGTTTCCCGGCGATAGCGCTTGCGCCGCTTGGTGTACCACGAGAGCAGGCCGAGCAGGCGCTTGTTGAACAGGGCCGCAGGCGAGATGCCGCCGGGCAGGGGCAGGTGAGGGTCGGACAGGTGCGCGAGCACCGTCGTGTCCTTGTCCTGGATGTTGGAATCTGCCTGCATGGTCGTGAACAATCCGGATGCCGCCAAGGCCCCGTGGTGGGTCAGGGGCTCTCGGCCTATCGCCTCAACGGTGAGCCGGAGCCGGCTAACCCTGTCCGCCGCAGCGGGCGTCGGCAAAGGCTGTGCCGGAGCGGGCGTCCGCAAAGGCCCGCACAATGGCGTCCACTTGCTCGAAGCTGTGTCCTGCACTCATGCTGCAGCGCAGCAGGGAGGCGCCATCGGGCGAGGCCGGTGGCACCACCAGGTTGACGTAGACACCGCTGGCCAGCAGTTCGTTCCAGGTGCGCGCGGCCTCGTCGTGCGATTCGACACGCACGGCGACCACCGGGCTCGGTGCAGAGGCCAGCTTACAGCCGATGCCTTTGAGGCCGTCGTACAGGCGGTGGACGTTCGCCCACAGCTTTTCCTTGAGCTCGGGCCGCGTGCGGATCGCGCGCAGGGCCCAGTGGGCGGCGGCGATATTGGCGGGGCTCGAGGACGCGGTGAAGATGTACGGACGGCTGCCGTAGCGCAGCAGATTGAGTTCCTCGTGCCGGCTGACACAGAAACCGCCCAGAGAGCCCAGGCTCTTGCTGAAGGTGCCGGTGATGAAATCGACCTGGTCGAGGATGCCTTCCTGTTCGACCACGCCGCGGCCTTTCTCACCATACACGCCAAGCGAGTGGGCCTCGTCGACCATGAAGTAGGCCCCGAATTCCCGGGCCACGGCAGCCATGTCGGCCAGCGGGGCGGTGTCGCCCAGCATGCTGTAGAGGCCCTCGGCGATGACCAGCGCGCCTTCCGCGTCGGCGCCGAGGCGGCCCAGGCGCTTGCGCAGGTCTTCGGTGTCGTTGTGGCGGAAGGTGAAGAAATCCGCCCCGCTGATGCGGCACCCGTCGTAGATACTGGCGTGGCTGTGGGCGTCGAGCACGACCTTGTCGCCCGAGCGCAGCAGGCCCATGATCAGCCCGAGGTTGGCCTGGTAACCGGTGGAGAAGATCATCGCTGCCGGTACTTCGTAGAAGTCGGCGAATTCCTGTTCTAGGGCCACGTGGCTGGAGAAGCTGCCGTTGGCCATGCGCGAGCCGGTGGTGCCGCTGCCCTGTTCGTGCAGCGCATCGCAGGCGGCGTCCATGATCCCCTTCTCGAAGGTCAGGCCCAGGTAGTTGTTGGTGCCGGCCAGAATGGTGGGCTTGCCGCCGATGACGGCTTCGGTGGACGACAGTACCCGCTCCATCACGACGCGGCTCGGGTCGGCATCGGCCGCGCCCAGTGCGTCGCGGATATTCTTCAGTTCGGCGAAGCGTTTGGTGATACTCATGATTTCCCCTCGACAAGCCGATAGACCTCGTTGGCGAGGTCCTGCACCGTGCTGACATCCGCCATGGCGTTGAGCGGCACGATGACGTCGAATCGGTCTTCGATTTCCTGCAAGAGTTCCATCATGTTGATGGAATCCATGCCCATGTCGGCGACCAGGTTGGTCTGTTCGCTCAGTTCGACGTCCTTGGTCGGGAGGCGTCCCAGCAGTTCGTAGAGCGCCTGCAGGATCTCCTGGTATTGGTCCGTGGTGTTACTCGACATCCGATATGCCCTCATCTGTTCGAGGTCGCGCCCGCTTCAGTATCCCGGGCAGCCCTTCGCGGAGCGTGACCGCAGGCTGCCAACCGGTGGCGCGGCTAAATTCAGTGTTGTCGCAAACCCAGTTCGGGTGGCGCAATTCGTTTACCTTACCCGGTGTGAGCATCGGCTGGTAGCCGAAAATCCGCGCAGCGAAAAGATTGGCCGATGCCCAGCCACGCAGTAGTGCCGCCGGCACCCTCAATCGCCACCCGCGGCCACGGCCAACAACCCCTTCGACGGTGGTCGCGATATCGTCCCAGCTGTATCCCTCGGGGCGGCCGTCATGTATTTCATACGTGCCCGTCGCCTCGCTGTCCAGCAGGGCCAGGATGGCCGAGGCCAGGTCATTCACGTGGATCAGCGATGCCCGTGCCCCGGCAGCGCCCAGGATGGGCGCCACGCCCCAGGCCATGGCCTTGAAAAGCGGGGCCATCTCCTCATCGCCCGGCCCGTAGACGGCCGGAGGGCGCAGAATCGCGCAGGACAAGGCCGACCCCTTGGCCAGCGAGGTCAGCAGAACCTCGCCCTCACGCTTGCTCGCAGCATAGGGGGACAGTCCCGGTTCGCGCGCCGCCAGCGAGGAGATCAGGATGAAGCGAAGGGGGCGCGATTCGGCCAGCGCGGCTCGGGTGAGCCGCTCCACACCCGCGGCATTGACCTGGCGGAAGTCCTCCTCGGTGCGCCCGCGCACCCGTCCCGCCACGTGCACCACGGCGTCCACTCCGGCAAGCAGTGCGTGCAGGGCCGTCTCGTCACCGAGGCTGCCATGCACGGTCTGCAGTGTCTCCGAGTGGAGCGAGGAGGGGAGTTTTTGCCGATGGACCAGGGCGCGTACACCCCAGCCCGAAGCCAATAGCTGTTCGACCAGGGCCTGCCCGACGAAACCGGATGCCCCGGTGACCGCTACCGTGCCCTTCATGCCAGGTGTCGGATCTGGTCCCCGGTCGGTTCGACGTTGGATTCGGCGGCTTTGGCCTCTTCTTCCCGGCGCTCGATGAACTCGAGGCGGGCGCGCGAGCGCGACAGCTTGCCCGATGAGGTGCGCGGCAGGGTGCGCGGCGGCACCAGCTCCACGACGCACTCGATACCAAACTCTGCGCGCACCAGGCCCTTGATGTTCTTCATCAGCAGGGCGCGCTTTTCCTCGTCGCGCTCGCGGCACTGGACCACCACGGCGGCGGTCTCGTGCCCGTCGTCACCGGTCACCGCGAAGGCCGCGACGTCGGTGTAGCGCACACCCGGCTGGGTCTTGGCCAGGTGCTCCAGGTCCTGCGGCCAGATGTTGCGGCCGTGGACGATGATCATGTCCTTCTTGCGGCCGGTGACGTACAGGCGGTCGCCGACCATGTACCCGATATCGCCGGTATTCAGCCAGCCGTCCTCGCTCAGGACCTCGCGGGTCGCGGCCTCGTCCTCGAAGTAACCGCTCATGACGCTCGGACCGCGCACGTGGATGGCGCCGGAATGGCGCTCGGGGAGTTCCTCGCCCTGCTCGTCGCGGATCGAGACCTCGAAGGTCGGCAGCATGATGCCGCAGTCCACGTAGCGCGCTACGCGAACGCCGTCGTCGCTGGCCGTTTCGGGGTCCACGGGACGTGCCTCACCGTTGGATTGCAGGTGCTCGGCGTCGATGTAATCGATGGACAGATCCTGTCCCAGTGGCGCGAAGCTGATGCCCAGCGAGCATTCGGCCATGCCGTAGCAGGGCAGGTAGCTGCTGGGCTTGAAGCCGGCCGGGGCCAGCGCCTCGGCAAAGCGGCGCAGCGGATCCGGGCTGATCATCTCGGCGCCCACGCAGGCGGCACGCAGGTGACTCAGGTCCCACTGCTCGGCATCGCGCGGGCGCACGCGCATGGCGGCGAGATCGTAGCCAAAGGGCGGGCCGGAGGTGATGGTGGCGCGGTTGGCCGACATCATGTCCAGCCACTTGCGCGGACGCATGGCGAAATCGTGGGTGCTCAGGAAGTCCACCGAGCGCTGCGTCGCCATGGGCATGATGATGAAGGCTACCAGACCCATGTCGTGGTAGAACGGCAGCCAGGTGCCGAAGCGATCCTGCTCGGTGAGTTCGAGGCCGTGGACCGCCATGTCATGCACGTTGGCCAGGACCGTGGTGTGGTCGATCAGCACGCCGCGCGGGAAGCGGGTGCTGCCGGAGGTGTACTGGATGTAGGCGATATCCTCGGGGCGGCAGCCGGGCAGTTCGCCGGAGGCGGGTTCCAGCGCGTCGAAGTCCTCCGGCGTGCCGACGCAGCGCATCTCGAGCCCCTCGGCGGCCTCTTCGAGGAACTTCATCCACTCGGGCGGCGCCATCGCCGCCTCGGCACGGCAGTTCTCGATCAGCTTGCGCAGCTGGCTGACGAACGCGGCATGCCCGCCGATATGCACGGTGGCCGGCAGCGGGACCGGCACCAGCCCGGCGTACTGGCAGGCCCAGAAGAAGCGCACGAAATCGGGCGTGGTCTCGGCCACCAGGCCGACACGCCCGCCCTGCTCGATGCCAAGACCGACCAGGCGGCGCGCAAGGGCGATCGACTCCTCGCGCAGCTCGCCGTAGGTCATCGATGCATACAGCTCACCGCGGGCGTTGTAGAAGTTGACGCCAGTGTTACCGTCAGCGGCATAATCCAGGGCTTCGCACAGTGTCGAGAATGTAGAGGGTCGCAAAGCAAGACCATGCGAACTGCCTGTCGGCTGCATTACATCGTTCCTTATTCCGATTCCGGAAATCTCTTAGATTTACTACGGCTAATACTAAACTGGGACCCCCGGCCTGCCCAAGGGTTCCCCTGTAAAATCAAGCATCTCCGGCCGATTTCAGTCAGCCTCCGTTGAGACACATATATAAGCGAGCAATAATACGACGCCGAGTGGGTTGATTTCAATCAATCGCTCGACACGTGGGGCGCTCTTTCGGTACTATCGCGACCCCTTGGCGAAAATGCCGAGCGGCTGCCAGATTACTCGCGTCGGCGGATAATTGATGGAACGCGTTACACAAATTGGCCAAGCCGACCGCTGTATAGTTGCCCCTTTCGTGCGAGCCGGGTCGTGGCCCTGCGAGTCGTTGCACTGCCTGGCCGTCGCAAACGGTTTCGGCGACGACCGCCTCAAGCCGCAGCATCGCGGCTGTCAGATTTCTCAAGTTTCAAGGTGATAACGGCATGACCGCAGGTCTGATTGCTCCCCATGGCGGCGAGCTCAAGGAACTCTACGTAGACGCGGAACGCAGCGCCGCGCTCAAGTCGGAAGCGGCGGACATGCCCTCCTGGGATCTGACCCCGCGCCAGCTCTGCGACGCCGAGATGCTGCTCAATGGCGCCTTCTCGCCCCTGAGCGGATTCCTTGGCAAGGCCGACTACGATCGCGTGCTCGCCGAGATGCGCCTGGCCGACGACACCCTCTGGCCGATGCCGATCACCCTCGATGTGAGCGAGGCCTTCGCCGCCGGCATCGAAGCCGGCGACCGCGTGGCGCTGCGCTGCCCCGAGGGGGTGCTGATCGCGGTGCTCACCGTCAGCGACAAATGGAGCCCGGACCGCCGTGACGAAGCGGTCAAGGTGTTCGGCTCCGACGATGACACCCACCCGGCCGTGGATTTCCTGCTCAACCGCTCGAACCCCGTGTACCTCGGTGGCTCCCTCGAGGGCGTCGAGCCGCCCACGCACTACGATTTCCGCCACCTGCGCGACACCCCGCGCGAGCTGCGCGACAAGTTCAAGAAGTGGGGCTGGAAACGCGTTGTCGCCTTCCAGACCCGTAACCCCATGCACCGTGCCCACCAGGAACTCACCTTCCGTGCGGCCCAGCAGGTCGAAGCCAACCTGCTGATCCAGCCGGTGGTGGGCATGACCAAGCCGGGCGACATCGACCACTACACGCGCGTGCGTTGCTACGAGAAGATCCTCGACTGCTACCCGGATCAGACCACCGGCCTGTCGCTGCTGGGCCTGGCCATGCGCATGGGCGGCCCGCGCGAGGCGCTGTGGCACGCCATCATCCGCAAGAATTACGGTTGCACCCACTTCATCGTCGGTCGCGACCACGCCGGCCCCGGCAAGAACAAGGCGGGCGAGGACTTCTACGGGCCCTACGACGCCCAGGAACTGGTGGCGACGCATCAGGACGAGCTCGGCATCGAGATGGTACCGTTCCAGATGATGGTCTACGTGCAGGAGCGCGCCCAGTACGTCCCCATCGACGAAGTCACCGAAGGCGAAACCGTGCTCAATATCTCGGGCACCGAGTTTCGCCGCCGCCTGCGCGAGGGGCTCTCGATCCCCGAGTGGTTCTCCTACCCGGGGGTGGTGGAGGAGCTGCGCCGTTCGTACCCGCCGCGTGACCAGCAGGGTCTGGCCATCTTCTTCACGGGGCTGTCCGGCTCCGGCAAGTCCACCATCGCCAACGCCCTGCGCGTGAAGCTGATGGAGATGGGCGGGCGCTCGGTGACCCTGCTCGACGGCGACATCGTGCGCAAGAACCTGTCCAGCGAGCTCGGCTTCTCCAAGGAGCACCGCAACCTCAATATCCAGCGCATCGGTTTCGTCGCCGCCGAGATCGCCAAGGCCGGCGGCATCGCCATCTGCGCACCCATCGCGCCGTACGCCGCCACCCGCCGCGAGGTGCGTGAGCTGGTGGAGGCCCACGGCGGCTTCATCGAGGTGCACGTGGCCACGCCGCTGCAGATCTGCGAGGAGCGCGACCGCAAGGGCCTGTACGCCAAGGCGCGCGCCGGCATCATCAAGGAATTCACCGGCATCAGCGACCCTTATGAAGAGCCCGAGAACCCGGAGCTGGTCATTGACACACAGGATGCCAGCCCGGACGAGGCGGCGCACCGCGTGCTGCTGAAGATGGAGAACCTCGGGTTCATCAAGTAACCGCCCGCAGTCGAGAAGCCCATGTCTTTAGATACCCAGGCCCTGTTGCCCGCCGTCCTCGAGATCGCCCGTAAGGCGGGCGACGCCATCATGGGCGTGTACGAGAGCGACGACTTCGACGTCCAGTCCAAGTCCGACGACTCGCCGCTGACGCGTGCCGATATTGCCTCCAATCGCGTGATCGTCGACGGGCTGCGGGCGCTCGACGCCTCTATCCCGGTGCTTTCGGAAGAATCGCGCCAGGCCCCGTACCACGAGCGGGCCGACTGGTCGCGCTACTGGCTGGTCGACCCGATGGACGGCACCAAGGAATTCGTCAAGCGCACAGGCGAGTTCACCGTCAACATCGCCCTGGTGGACGAAGATGGGAAACCGGTGCTCGGCGTGGTGTATGCGCCGGTGCTCGACCGCATGTACTACGCCACCCAGGGCCAAGGGGCTTACCGCCAGGACGGTGGCGCCGAGCCGATGCCGATTCGGGTCGCCGCATACAACGGTGAGAAACTCAGTGTGGTCGCCTCGCGCTCGCATGGTGGCGAAACCCTCGCGCGCTTCCTTGATCAACTCGGCGAATACGACGTCGTCAGCATGGGCAGCTCGCTGAAGCTGTGTCTGGTGGCCGAGGGTGCTGCGCACCTGTATCCCCGGCTTGGCCCCACCATGGAATGGGACACCGGCGCAGCGCATGCCATCGTCAACGAGGCCGGTGGGAGTGTCACCGACATGTCCGGCAAGGCGCTCGCCTACAACAAGGAAAACCTGCTGAACCCGTTCTTCATGGTTGCCGGCAACCCGGCCTACCCGTGGCAGGATGTCATGCCCGCCGACATCGAGGCCTGATAGACGCCCTCTGGGCAAACCGTTATCCTAACTCGCGTCGTCTCTAGCGCCCGTAGCTCAGCTGGATAGAGCGCCACCCTCCGGAGGTGGAAGTCAGAGGTTCGAATCCTCTCGGGCGCGCCATATTTATCAAAGACTTACAGAGAGCCCGGCCTTGCGCCGGGTTTTTTGTGCCCAGATTGTGCCCGGTTAGTGCCCATTCCCAATGATCCCAGACGTATTGGGTGTCGCCAAGCTTTGAGATTGTGATCAGCCATCCTCGTGCTAACCTACTTCGCGGCACTGGCGCCTCGATGTACATACTTCGACTAGCAGACCCCTTTCGGACAAGCAGATTACTTGTTTAGCTAAGGCGCCAATTCCAGGCTTGCGCTAACCAAGGCAGACAAATCATAGGACGCACTTAAATCTTGTTTCAACCTTCGAGCCGCGCCTGTCATTTGGCTGGCAGGATCGTGAACGAAGGTTCGATAGTGCATGAGTTCAAGAGCACTGTACGTACCCATGAGGCCCCCGTGTGCCTGGAAACCCGTCAACGAGGGAAGCGCCTCTCAGAAGGTCTCGGGAGAACGTTTGTGATCGAGAGCGGTGCAAGTCGTGTTCGGGGCGTGACTCAAGTACCGGCGCGATGACGTGCTTGATGGGATTATCAATAGGCTGATCGGGAATGGCCATCCTGAAAGTGATATTAAACCAGTATTTATTTTATTGATTTAAATCTCAATTACCCACTCAGAAACAGTAGGTTATGTTGATGCTAAGTAATAGTCCTAGGTTGGGACTGAGAGCATCAAAAAAGCGGGTAACGCTACTTTTTTGATGCTCCACATTTCGCTAAAGCGATCATGAGGTCCGCCCGGATCGCCAAGTAAACACGGAACGAATGACGTGAGCGATCTTGCTCTCGAGGTGGCCCCGATCCTAATGTGCAGTCCCGCATAAAGCGGTATTGATGGCGGCCTTCCAGAACGGCCGGCGCATCGATTCGGTAATCGCCGCACGACTTGCCGACCATCGTATTCAGCCAAAACCAGGCATCGTCACCCAACAATTTATGCCTCAATCTATCTGGCCGTCTTTCAATGGGTCGGCTAAAAACGCCCGTTCGATTCCGAATCTGCCCGTGTAGTCCATCGCGAACATTGCCCGTCGCACCAGCCAACAAAGTTTCGCTGTCTCGAATTGCGAAAGGTGGCCCCCTATCCTTCGTAATCCTTTCCCGAACGCGCTACCGCTTTCAGTCGATCAACGGGCGCATCCAGTCTCAATCCATACAAGGTCATTTCGGGTTTTCGTTCGTTTCCGAAATGTAGCATTTAGGTATAAAAGTGTCGTTGCCTATCTTATATATATAAGAAAATCAATTGGTTACAGTTGATTTGGGTGGTGTGTCGAGTTACTGTAATTGCACCGAAAGACACCAGAACGCACGCTATGCCGCAACGCACCCAGATCGAATCTGCCATCAACTCCGACGGTTGCAACATCGAGTTTGATCAGGGTCTTGTTGCATCAAACATGCTGCCACCCAGTATTGTCGCCGCGGCTAGAGGCGCGCTTGCACGCCCATGCGGCTTAAGATCAATCCTCTGCTACCTGTATTCATTCATTCGTTCGATCAACTTCGCGCGCGCGTTCGACGTGTTCCTACGCCCAACCGATCGAGTGTGGGGCATTGTCGCGAGTCATCGTTCGAGTTGCTGGTTCGACATTCACCGCTATACGGTTCCTTCCTTAGGCCATGAGCTCGATGCCAAGCTGGGATTCATTCGGCCTTGTAAGGCTCGGACGAATCCTTTTCGCGGGAATCGTAATGGCAAGTCCCGAAGCGAATTACCCACTAGGCGAAAACTCCCGTGGCTGTATGAAGCCAAGCAAGAAATCGATCAATGCAAAGAGCGAACTAATAAAGTCATACGCCCAGCTCACAGCGCTATTAGTCCGCAGAAAAAAGATGCTTGGTGGAAGTCTTGACATGTCCTTGGTCCTATCGACCGAACTGTTAAATCTAAGATAGGAGAAGCCATGTTTGGAGCTAAGGTTGCCACGAAAACCGAAGCGACTAAGAACGCGTATATGTATAGGGCTAGATTGCTTTTTAGGCGTTTCCAACGTGAGACCGGCGTCGGGGCATTAGACAGGCCTCATGATTTTCAGTCATGGTTTGAGAAACTCAAGCCGAACCTTTCAGCATCAACGATTCGCGGTTATCTCGCAGCCCAGCGCTACGCACTAAAGCAGGTAGGGCTGCGTGAATTCCACGATTTGGTCGCGAACATTGATAGCAAGGGGGCGAGACCAAAGGCAAGCAAGCTAAAAGCGTCTGAACTCCGAACATCACAGAAAAAGCGGCGTGGGGTACCTCGCAATGATCTCGAAAGACTCATGAGTGGCATTGCTAAAAAGCATAAAACTGGCTATTGGCTAAACATTGGTATTCATGTCTTTGTGTCAACTTATTTTACCGGCTTGCGTCCCATCGAGTGGCACAGCGCAGAGGTTAGGCGTATTGACAACCAGCTCTGGTTGCGCGTTCGCAACGCCAAGCAGGGAAATGGAAGGACACATGGTGCTTACCGGCATGTGTCTTTGTATCAGTTTCAAGATGAGATCGTTGACATCATTAAGGCCACGACCAAAATGTGCGCTGCTTCACTCGATGCCCATGGGCGTTGGCTTCCACCTGAAAAATTCCGTGCAAAGCTTAGTGCGGCCTTCTCGAAATACTCACGAACGGTGCTTTATGGCCGTAAGCGCACAATTCCCATTTACTGTGCACGCCATCAGTTCTGTGCAAACTTAAAAAAGGCAGGTTATACGCGCTCGGCGATTGCCGCATTGATGGGGCATGCGTCCGACGAAACTGCATTCAGGCACTATTTGCATGGTCGATGGGGGCATAGCGGAGGTCCTCTTCCCGTCGCTGTCGCTGAGGAGGCTGCGCGGGTGAGGCAAGTGGCAAAGCCGAACCCCCATACGCTGAAGGCTTCTGCGAAAGGCGCGTCAAGGAGCATGGCCGATCGACCATCGTCGAGTGACCCGCAAATGCTGATGCCGAAGCCATGACATGCGAGTAGCAAGATCGAAGGGCTGTCGCGGCCGATTATCCAGGTCGACCTTGCAGCCGCGGAAGCTTCCCTGAGGAAGTGCATTTTGGCGAAATCTCGCCCGGTGCGATTACAGAAGTACCTGAGCGAGTAGATGCGCAAGCCTATGGATATAGGCGATGTGCCTAATGTGCAGCCACGGATCACAACTGATGGTCGACGAGGTTTTGGCGGGCTCCGATATCGTTTGCATTCTCTGCATTGTTCTAGATCGATGAGGATGCTAGATACTGGTCTGAACCCGCTCCCGTGCGGTTCTGTTAGGGGTAATGGTGGATCCGACAATAGTTACCAATGTCGGATCCACCATATGGCAACGCGATCGAAATAGGCGAGCGCACGTTCACGGACCCCGGGGGAGCCGATGAGGTCAGCTGGCACACCGGCAAGGTGTCGATTCTCCGTTTGTAGCCAATGGCACATCATTGTTGGGTCGCCTCCAGTGAGCCCGTTTAGGTGCACATAGAGTTCGATGAGTTCGCGTGAGGTCAGGCCGCGCACTTTGTCGAGATCGAGCCCCAGAACGTCCGCCACTTGTCGGGCCATCCGCTTTGTCTTCGCCGGCGGGTAAGCCATTAGGCAAGGTTATGCTCGTGAACAGCTGCCCGCCACTGGTGAACGCCTATCGTAAATGGGAGGATTTAGGCGCGGTGACTCTGGCTGGTGAGTATTGCTACTCCAGGAAAGTGTCAGAGATTCAGGATGATCAGGGCCGCCGTGTTACGCCGATAGGGTAATAGCATGTTGTTTTTAATGGGGTTAATCAGTTGTTGGCTGAGTTGTCAGGTGGGGGCGTCCGTCATCGAATGACGTCGTAAAAAGAAGTGAAACAGTTTTCTGGAGTTGGCATGCAGGTTTGAGGCAAAAATGTCGACTGCCGCCGGTATCGGTTCGACGTGCAATCCGTCGAAAGGATGCTCGGTTGGCTCGTGAGCGGACGTGTTTGGCAGCGAGCATCCCGCCAGATGCCGTCATTTCGGTTAAGGGTTCTTTGAGAGGGGTGGGTGCATGATATCCCGCTTCGAAGATGGCCTCTCGTCCGGAGTTAGATGCGTTCTACAGCAATGGGGGCGACACACCGGGGTCGCGCTTAAACGCCGACGGCTTTCGATGGCGGACATGGGTCGGCGAATCCAGGTTGCGGCAAAGACCTACCGCAATATGAGCATGTGACCTTTCCCCCGTAATTAGAGCCATGAGCGAGATGAGATCTCCATTGGGGTAGATTACATGGAAATCTCATCTCGCTCATGGTACTAAAGCCGGGGCAAGGTCACTGCCGCCATTAATGACAGGTTCGTGAGCCACAGATGCCATCTGTACCCATCCCCGCAGAAGTTAGTTCCATGTTGGAGGGGCATCCAGACCCTGCGATCCTGCTCGACCGCGACTACCGCGTACTGGCCGCGAACCCGGCCTATTGCGAGGTATACGGGCAGGGCGAACCCCTTGTCGGGCGCCGTTGCTACGAGGTCTCCCACCACTACAACGTGCCCTGCGACCAGGCAGGCGAGAGCTGTCCGCTGGCCGAAAGCCTGGCGACGGGGCAGCCCCAGCGTGTGCTGCACTTGCACCACACCCCCCGGGGCGAGGAGCACGTGGAGGTGGAGACGCGTCCGGTGCGTAACGCCGCGGGCGAGATCGTGTATTTCATGGAGATCATGCGCCAGACGCGGGTGGCCAGCGCGCGACCCAGTGAACGCAGCCTGGTCGGGCGTTCGCCGAGCTTCAATCGCATGATCGAGCTCATGCACCGGGTCGCGCCCAGCGACGCATCGGTGCTTCTGCTGGGCGAGACCGGCACCGGCAAGGAGCTGGTAGCCCAGGCCATCCACGAGGCGAGCCGGCGCGCGGGGGCGGCCTTCGTGCCGGTGGAGTGCGCTGGTCTCACCGACACGCTGTTCGAGAGTGAGCTTTTCGGGCACGAGAAGGGTGCCTTCACCGGGGCTACCACGCGAAAGACCGGCCTGGTCGAGTCCGCCCGGGGCGGCACGCTGTTCCTGGACGAGCTCGGCGACATCCCGTTGTCCATGCAGGTGAAACTGCTGCGCCTGCTTGAGACGGGCACCTACCGGCGCGTCGGGGGCGTAGAGCCCCAGCAGGCCGATTTCAGGCTGATCTGCGCGACCCACCGTGACATCCCCTCGATGGTCGAGGCCGGGACGTTTCGCGGCGACCTGTACTACCGCATCGGGGTGTTTCCCATTCACCTGCCCGCACTGCGCGAGCGCGCCGGGGACCTGCCCGTGCTGGTGGAGGCGTTGCTCCAGCGCATCGAGTGGGGCCGGGACAAGGGCATCGGGCCGGCCGCGCTGCGTTGTCTGTCGCAATACGCGTTTCCCGGTAACATCCGCGAACTGCGCAACCTCCTTGAGCGTGCCTGCCTCCTGTGCGACGGCGACACTTTGTTGCCCGCCCACTTTCCTGACATCTGCGAGGGTCGCTCGGCGGGACCGGAGGAGCTGGGCATGCCGCTCGACGAGGTGATCCCCCTGGACGAACTCGAGCGCCGCTACCTGCGGCGGGTGGCCGTGCGTTACGGCGGCGACCGCCGGGAGCTGGCGCAGCGGCTCGGCGTGAGCGAGCGCACCCTATATCGCAAGCTGGAGGCGCTCCACCTGACAGGACGGTCGCGCGCCGCCGCGGTGGATACCAAAGAAAAAGGGGAATGACATCGCGTCATTCCCCTTTGTGCGGCGGGACCAGCCTCACGGCCGGATATAGATCTTCTCCCGGTTGAGGTCGTAACTCCAGGGCAGTCCCGCGTTCTTCCAGCCGTTCACGAGGCGCCATCCGGCGCGCTCACCATCCTTGAGACTGCTGCCCTCGAAGCCATCCACGACCACGTAGACCTGGCTGTAGCCCTTGCCATCAAGAGCCTTGGCGCTTGGTGCCCCGCGGGTACCGCCGGAGCGGCACATCAGCATGATGGGGGTATCCTTGCCCAGACCGCGCTCGGCCAGGGCCGCCGCGATCATGGGCTCGAAATCCGGGTTCACCTCCATGGCGAACTTGGGCTTGCTCGGGTGCCACTTGGAGGGATTGGCCAGCATGTAGGGGATGTTGACGTCCACTACATCGGTGAAGCCGGTGAACATGATCTCCAGCGGTTCACGCACGTCCACGAACAGCACCTCGTCACCCCGGGCCATTTTCATCTCGTAGGCCTCGCGCGAATCCACGTACAGCCCCCACGGGGTCTGTTTCTTCGGGTCTTCCGGCTCGGGCGCGCCGAGCACCGGGGCGCTGGCCGTTGCAGCCAACAGGATAAACAGGGTCATCAATCGCATCATCGGGTCCTCGAAAAAAGTGTCGGCAACGGCAGCGACTATCGGGTGACAGTCGGGGGAAGCCGCCGTTGCCGACCAGGGGCACTCACTCGGAGGAGGAACAGGTGTCGGGGCATGTCAGCCCCGGGCATTTACCAGCCCAGTTCGCCGACCTCCTCATCGTTTTCGTCGGCAATGGCGTTGTTCACGACAGCGTTTTGCGTTGCGACCTCGTCCCAGTGCCACGGGATGTAGTCGGGGCTCTGGGCGAAGGCAGCGCTCGACGCAGACAGGGCAAGCAGCAGGGCAAGAATGGTCTTGGTCATGGTTCGGGTCTCCTGTAGTGCAGCGGATGTTGCACGAGGTAGTGCAGGAGCCATGCCAAGCTGGCGAAAAGCCTCTAACTTACTGTTTTACAGAAGGTATTAGAGCACCGACTCTTGGTCCGGTTGCGGCCCCAGTCTGCCGATGATGACGTATGGATGCGCCTCGACTGCCGTACCTGGCGGTTAAGGGCGTGTTCCGCTGGCTGGGGTCAACCGCGGCCAGCGTTAAATTTTCGTTACAAAACAGGTGCTAATCGGATTCACCTGCCCCCGGTCAAGGACTCTGGCACGCCTTTCGCTTTAACTCGGATATCTTCGACTTCAAACAGGAGTGAATGCGTGCAGACCTTCGGCCGCCTCAAACATTTCCCGGTGTCGTTTTTCTCCACCGTGATGGGTACGGCTGGCCTGGTGATCGCGTGGTCGCAGGCGCTCCCGGTATGGGGTGTATCGGTCGACGCGATGCGCTGGGGGGTTGTGGCCGTGGCCCTCCAGCTGGCCGTCCTCGCTGTCGTCTATGGCGTAAAGATCATGACCCGACTGGATGCGGTGCGCGAGGAACTGCGCCATCCGGTGAAGCTCAATTTTTTCCCCACCATTTCCATCAGCCTCATCCTGGTGTCGATTGCCGCCGCGCCGTTCTGGCCCGGTGTCGCCCAGGGCGTGTGGATGGTCGGCACCATCCTGCATCTCGCGTTCACGCTTTACGTGCTCAACGTCTGGATGCACCGCGCCGACTTCGAGCCCCACCACATCAACCCCGCGTGGTTCATCCCGGTGGTTGGCAATGTGCTGGTACCGGTGGCCGGGGCCCACTTCGGCTTCATGGAGATCTCTTGGTTCTTTTTCAGCATCGGCATGGTGTTCTGGGGCGTGCTGTTCGCCATCATCGTCTATCGCATTCTGTTCCATCAGCCGTTGCCCGCGCGATTGATGCCGACGCTGTTCATCCTGATAGCGCCGCCCGCCGTGGGTTTCATCGCCTATGTGGCGCTCACGGGTGGGGTCGATCCGATCGCGCGGGTGCTCTTCGGTGCGGCCATTTTCATGACCCTCCTCCTGCTGGTTCAGGCACCGCGATTTGCACGTCTGCAGTTCTACCTGTCCTGGTGGGCTTACTCTTTCCCGCTCGCCGCCGTCACCACGGCCAGTTTCGTGATGGCGCGGGTCACTGATAAAAGCGCCTATACCTTGCTGGGAGAGGCGCTGCTGGTCCTGACCACCGCCGTGATTCTTCTCATCCTGCTGCGCACGGTTCTCGCGATCAATGCACGGGAAATCTGCCGACCCGAGGAGTGAGTCGGGTCCGCCTGTAACACGTTGTTCCCAGACGCCGGCACGGAGGGGGCGTCAGTAGGAATGCGATGACTCAACTGTAGAAGGGAGGTCTCCGATGGACTTCATCGGTCTTTATCCAACCTGGTACGAAGCCGGTATCGGCAGCGGCTGGGTGGTGGCGATCATCGCTACTGTCCATGTGCTTTTCTCGCACACCGCCGTCGGTGCGGCCATCCTGTTCGCCTATCTCTCGACCAAGGCGTATCGAGAGGACCGGCCGGAGCTGCTCGACTACATCAAGAAATACGGGCTGTTCCTGCTGATCTTTTCTTATGTCACCGGCTCCATCACCGGTGTGGGTATCTGGTACTCCACCACCGTCGCGAGTCCGCGCGGAATTTCGGCCCTGATTCACAGCTTCGTCTGGAAGTGGTCGACCGAGTGGGTGTTCTTCGTCATCGAGGTGGTCGGCGTGTACATGATCGTCTACCTCGTGGGCAAGGTGGACAAGAAGACCCATATGACCATCGCCTGGATCTTCGGCCTCGCCTCCTACACGACCATGCTGATCATCATCGGCATCCTGTCGTTCATGATGTGGCCGGGCAAGCAGGCCTGGTTCATGGAGGGCGGCTACCTCAATGGATTTTACGGCTCCAACACCTTCGCCCAGCTCGCCATGCGCACCGCCTTCATGCTCACCATGACGGCCGTGGTCGGCGGCATCATCGCCGCGCGCATCAAGGACCCGGCGTTCAAGAAGGAGATGACCCGCAAGCTCGGCTGGCTCGGTATCGTGTCCACCATCGCGGGTGCCGCCCTCTTCCAGTGGTACCTGAATACCCTGCCCGAGCAGGCCTACCTGGTGATGGAAAACCGCCTACCCGACTACTTCGGGCCGAGCCTGATCGCCATTCTCGGCGGCATCCTGGTGTATTTCGTTGCCACCATGCTGCAGCCGCGCATGCTGGTCACCTGGGGGGCGGTGACCATGACCGTGGCCCTGCTGGTGTTCGGCCTGTGGCCCGAGGAGGTGGCGCGTGAGTCCATCCGCAAGCCCTGGGTCGCCGGGCAGTACGTGTATTCGAACCAGGTGATCGGCCGGGACGTCCCGGGGCTCGGTATCGAATCGGAGCTGCCGCGCATCGAGGAGCACGGGCTGCTGCCGGTACACCCGTTCCTGCCCGAGGGCCTGCGTGAGGTCACCACGGAAAATGTGGCGCGCGTCGGCGAGGCCGTGGCCATCACCATGTGTTCGAACTGCCACAGCCTGTCCGACACCGGCATCCGCCCGATCCGCCGTTACATCGGTGACAACAGCAACGTGGCCGCGATCAAGCGGTACATGAAGGGGGCGCTGGGTACGGGCAACACGCTGTACATGCCCGCCATGCCGTTGAAGGACCTCGAGTTCGAGGCACTGGCGGTGTACCTCGCCAGTCTCAACGACCCGGGCGTCGTGTCGCGCTACCAGGCCGAGCGCAACGCGCTCGTACAGGCCCAGACCACGGAGGACAAGTAATGGATCCCAACATGCTCTATGCCCTGCGTGATCCCGCCGGACTGCCGTTCTACCCGGTGGTGTTCCTGCTGCTGGGCGTGCTCACCTTCGCCCTGCACATCTTCGCGGTGCAGGTGATGCTCGGTGCCTCGTCGCTGGTCATCACCGGTGCCTTCCGGGCCGACCCGCACTGGCGCCGGCTCGCGAGTGCCATGACGGATACGGCGAAGATCGCGGTCTCGGTGGCCATTGTCATCGGCGTCGCACCGCTCCTGTTCGTGCAGGTCATCTACGATCCGTTCTGGTACACCTCCAGCGTGTTGTCGGCGCAGTGGGTGATCGGTTTCATCGTGATCATGATCGTCGCCTACCTGTCGCTGTACCTGTACTACTTCCGCAACTACCACGTGGATGCCACGCGCCCGCCGCGCACGCGCTGGGCGATGCTGGTCTCGCTGGCGCTGTTCCTGGTGGCGGGTTTCCTGATGCACGTGTTCACCAGCCAGATGCTGCACCCGGATCAGTGGATGCAGTGGTATGCGCCGGGTGGTGAGCTCGACACCAGTGGTTCGAGCGTGCACGCCTACAATCTTTGGCGTTTCGGCTTTTTCATCCTGACGGCCGTGCCGGTAATCGGTGCCTGGCTGTTTGGCTACGCCCGTTATCTCAGCGGAAAGGCCGGCGCCGACCGGGATTACCTCGCCTTCGTCAATCGACTTGGCACGCGGCTGATGCTCGTCGGGGTCCCCCTGGTGGTGCTGTTCGGCGGCCTGTGGATGGCGACCATCCCGAAGTCGGCCGGTGCATTTGCCACCTCCGCATGGGTGTGGATGGCGCTCGCCGCGCTGGTGGCCGGTTACATTGCCGCCTACCTCACTCGCGGTGACGCCGTGCGCGGCGGCTACCTGCCGTTGCTCGTCATGCTGGTGGTTGGCGTCGTCGTCGCCGCAGCGCGCGAGGCCCTGCGCTACGTGATCCTGAACGGCGCACATGGCTACAACTTCATGGACTACCCGGTGAACATGGACTGGTACAGCACCATCCTGTTCTTCGGCACCTTTGCCGTCGTCGGCGGCTCGGTCCTGGCCTATCTCCTGACCGTGGCCTGGCAGGCCGGTCGAACCGAGGGCGTGTACACGCCGGGTCCGGCCGTGCAGCGGATGGGCAAGGTGAGTGTCGCCCTGATCGCGCTGTGGATCGTCCAGTACTTCGTGGTCGGTTTCATCGTGTGGGCCGCTTGATGCCTGCGCGAGACCGACGAAAGGAGAAAAAGATGAAGCTTAAACACTATGCGAGCCTCGGGTTGCTGTGCCTGGCCGTCGCGCTGCAGCCGGCGCTGGCGCGCGACATCGCCAGTGGCGAGCTGCTGGGCCAGAACTGCGCCGCCTGCCACGGCACCGAGGGACGTCTCTTCAACGAGGCCATGCCCGCCCTGGCCGGCATGGATCGCGAGGTCTTTATCCGTGCGATGAAGGATTACCGCGAAGGACGTCGTCCCGCGGTGGTCATGGATCGCATCGCCAAGGCGTTCAACGACGCGGAGATCGAGGCCATGGCCGACTGGTTTGCCACGCGTCCCGCGACACCCTACGGAGGTAACGGCGATGAGTAACGTGACACGCCGCGAATTCATCAAGGTCTTCGGCCTGGGTGCGGTCGCGAGCACCGGCCTGTTCGGTGCCTCGGCGCGGGCGCAGGCAAAGGGTGCCGCGCACGTCGTCATCCTCGGTGGCGGCATCGGCGGCTCAACCGCGGCCAAGTACATCCGCATCATGAACCCGGATGTGCGCATCACCCTGATCGAGCAGAACCCGGAATACATCACCTGCCCGCGCAGCAACGAGGTGATTACCGGGCACTTCACGCTGGACGACATCACCTTCGATTACGAGACCATGAAGAGTCGTTTCGGTGTGGACGTCATCGTGGACCGGGTCATCGGCGTGGACGCCGACCGGCGCGAGGTGCGCACGCAGGGCGGCGAGCGCGTCAGTTATGATCGCCTGGTCGTCTCGCCCGGCATCGATTTCCGCTGGGAGCAGATCGAGGGTTATGACGCGCAGGTCGCAGAGACCCGCATTCCCCATGCCTGGAAGGCGGGCCCGCAGACGCTGCTGCTCAAGCGCCAGCTCGAGGCGCTACCCGACGGCGGTACCGTGATCATCGCGCCGCCGGCCAACCCCTTCCGCTGCCCGCCGGGGCCCTATGAACGCGCCTCGCTGATTACCGAGTGGCTGCAGGCGCATAACCCGACCGCCAAGGTCCTGATCCTCGATCCCAAGGACCGCTTCACCAAGGACGTGCCGTTCAAGAAGGGCTGGGAGCGCCTCTACGGCTACGGCACGAGCAACAGCATGATCGAGTGGGTATCCGGTTCGCAGGGCGGCCGCGTGCTGTCGGTCGACCCGGGCAGCATGAGCATCGAGACCGAGAACGGCGTGCACAGGGGGGATCTGATCAACATCATTCCGCCGCAGAAGGCCGGCAAGCTGGCGTTCGATATCGGTTTGACCGACGGCACCGGCTGGTGCCCCATCGAGCGCACCACGTTCAAGTCCATGCAGCAGGAAAACATCCATGTCATCGGCGATGCCAGCATTGCAGACGCGATGCCCAAGTCCGGCTACGCGGCCAACAGCCAGGCCAAACTCGTCGCACACGTGATTCGGGCGGAGCTGTCGGGGTTCGAACCCGTGGTGCCGACCTGGTCGAATACCTGTTTCAGCCTGGTGGGCTCCGACTACGGTGTTTCGATTTCGGACGTGTTCCAATTCCGTGACGGGCTCATCCGCAAGGTACCCGACAGCGGCGCGGTCTCACCGGTGACCGATAACCCGGCACAGCCCTTGCTCGAGTCGGTCTATCTCAAGAACTGGCACCGCGCCTTCGTCAAAGACGTCTTCAGTTGAGGGCCCAACCATGAACAAGACCAAGCAAAGCATTCTCGGTGCCGGCCTGTTGTTCCTGTCCTTCAGTACCCTGGCCAGCGGCCCTATTCCCCACGTTCCGGAAGCCACAGCCTGGGAGCGTTCCGACTTGCGCGCCCAACTGTCGGAAATGACCGGTGATCCTCGCCGCGGGCAGCAGGTGCACGGTGCGCTGATGTGCGCGTCCTGCCACGGCGAGACGGGGTTGTCACCGAGTCGCAATTACCCGCACCTCGCGGGACAGCGAGCCGAGTACACCTACAAGCAGTTGCTCGACTACCGCGAAGGGCGTCGTCATGAAGGGACCGGGCAGGCGCAGATCATGTACAAGCTCGCGCAACTGCTCGACGAACGGGACATGCAGGACCTGGCTGCGTTCTATGCCGCGCAGACGCTGCCCGAGGCCAAGGGACCGTCCGTGCCCGCACCCGAACTCGTGCGCGAGGGCGACCCGGACCGGCTCATCACCGGATGTGCCTCGTGTCACGGCCTGGACGGGCAGGGTGGACGCAACGAGACGCCGGCTCTTGCGGGTCAGGAGCCGCATTATTTCATCCGCACCATGCGGGCGTTTCGGGAGTACGTGCGGACCAACGATCTCGATGAGGGGATGGCGCAGTTTGCCGCGTTGTTGAGCGACGAAGAGATCGAAGCGCTGGCACGGTATTACGCGAACGCGACGCCCTGAATGGGGTGTTACCGATGGGTCATAGCCGCTGCCTATCATAAATATTAGTAATTCCAAATTCACTAATATTTATGACTGCGGCACCATGAATCCATCGATTAACGACACGTGAGGAAAACGAAATGAGCAACGAAATCGAAAACGCCGCTGTGATTCCCCCGATGCCGCGTATCAACGAGCCGGCGCCGGACTTTACCGCCAAGACCACGCACGGCGTGAAGAGCCTGTCGGACTACAAGGGCAAGTGGCTGGTGCTGTTCTCGCACCCGGCAGACTTCACCCCGGTGTGCACGACCGAGTTCATGGCCTTCGCCAATCACTACGACGACTTCCAGAAGCTCAATGCCGAACTGCTCGGCCTGTCCATCGACAGCAACTACGCGCATATCGCCTGGGTGCGTAATATCAAGGAGAAGTTCGGTGTCGACATCCAGTTCCCGATCATCGAGGACCTGAGCATGAAGGTGGCACAGGCCTACGGCATGATCCACCCGGGTGCCGACGATACCTCTGCGGTGCGTGCGACCTTCATCATCGACCCGGAAGGTATGATGCGTGCGATGGTCTACTACCCGATGACCAACGGCCGTTCGATCCCGGAGTTCGTCCGCCTGCTCACCGCGTTGCAGACCTCCGAGCAGAATGCCTGCGCGACCCCGGAAGGCTGGCAGCCGGGTGACAAGGTCATCGTGCCGCCGCCGCAGACCGCGGACGCCGCCGCGAAGCGTGAAGGTGAAGGCTACGAGTACACCGACTGGTACTTCAGCAAGAAGTCGATCTGATCTGCCTGCGGACACGGCCGCAACAACAAAGCCCCCGTTTTTCGACGGGGGCTTTTTTGCTCGCGATAAGCGTGAGGAGGAACACGGGGGGATGCTCCGCCTGAAGGAGCAGACGCGTTTTACGCGCCCTATAGCACCGCGTGATCTTGCCTCCAACACGGTGGTCCTCCAAGGCGCTTATATTCTGGCTTCACGCTTCACGCTTCACGCTTCACGCCTAACGCAACAGCAGCACCGGTACATGGGCATGCAGCACGACGTTCGTCGTGGTGCTGCCGACGAGGAACTGGCGGATACGTGAGTGGCCGTAGGCGCCCATCACGATCATGTCGATATCAAGCGCCTTGCGGTAGTTGCACAGTACCGTTTCAACTTCCCCGGCCTCGATGCTGGCCGGGGCCTCGAAGCCCGCCTTCTCGAGTGTTTCCCGTGCCCAGTCGAGCTGGGCCTGGTTGTCGCTCGTGTCGGCGCCCACCATGACCACGTGCACGGGCAGGCCCTTGAACAGAGGGCTGCCGGCAACCATGTCCACGCACTTGCGGGTGGTCGGGCTGCCGTCGAAGGCGATCATGATGCGCTTGGGCTCGGTGTACTCGGGGGTGGTTACCAGCACCGGACGATGGACGGTGCGCACCACGCTTTCGATGTGGCTGCCGATATGCTCACCCAGGCTTTCACCCTGGGAGCCGTGTTTGCCCATCACGAGAAGGCGTGTCTCGTCCTGCAGTTCCACCAGGGTTTCGAGCAGGTCGCCGTGGCGCTGGCGGCGGTCGGCCTCGGTGATGCCTGCGCCCTTCACCCGGTCGAATGCCTCTTCGAGCATCATGCGGCCCTGCTCGAGGGCAAGCTTGTTGCGCTGCGCATCCAGGTCGGCGAGTTCATTGAGAAGGGATTCGCGTGCACCGAAGCCGAGATTCCCGCTCAGGTTGCGCTTGCCCTGAGGGAATTCCGACTGGTTGAGTACATGCAGCAGGACCAGCGGGGCCTCCATACGCAAGCTGCTCCAGGCCGCGTAGTCACAGACTGCGGGCGAGGCCGTGGAGCCGTCGATACAGGCGATTACGTTCGTCATTGTTTATCTCTTCCTCCTAATGGCCCATCAGGTTGTCGACCGCGTCCGGCTTGTCATGCACGGCAAAGCGGTCGACGATGGTGGCGCTGGCCTCGTTCAGGCCGATGACCTCGACTTCCGTGCCTTCCCGTCGGAACTTGATCACGACCTTGTCCAGGGCCTCCACCGCGGTAATGTCCCAGAAGTGCGCCTGCTTCAGGTCGATGACGACCTTGCCGACCGCCTCCTTGAAATCGAAGGACTCGATGAACTTGGTGGCCGAGGCGAAGAACACCTGGCCCACCACGCGGTAGGTGCGCGTACCACCGTCTTCGCTCAGGCTGGCGGCCACGTACTTATATTGGCCGACCTTGTTGGCGAAGAACAGGGCCGCGAGCAGGACGCCGGCGAGTACGCCGAACGCCAGGTTATGCGTGAACACCACCACCAGCACGGTGGTGAGCATGACGATGTTGGTCGACAGCGGGTGTTTCTTCAGGTTGATGATGGACGTCCAGCTGAAGGTGCCGATCGACACCATGATCATCACGGCAACCAGGGCCGCCATCGGGATCTGTGCCACCCAGGCGTCGAGGAATACCACCAGGATCAGCAGGAAGATGCCGGAGACGAAGGTCGACAGGCGCGTGCGCCCTCCCGATTTCACGTTGATGACCGACTGACCGATCATGGCGCAGCCGGCCATGCCGCCGATGAGCCCTGCCCCCACGTTGGCGACGCCCTGGCCCTTGCACTCGCGGTTCTTGTCGCTGGTCGTGTCGGTGAGGTCGTCGATGATCGTGGCCGTCATCAACGACTCGAGCAGGCCGACCACCGCCAATGACAGGGCATAGGGGAAGATGATCTGCAGGGTTTCGAAGTTCAGCGGCACGTCGGGCCACAGGAACACCGGCAGGGCGTCCGGCAGCTCGCCCATGTCGCCCACCGTGCGCACGTCGATCTGGAACACCATGGCGATGACGGTGAGCACGATGATGGTCACCAGCGGCGACGGGATCGACTTCGTCAGATACGGGAACAGGTAGATGATGCCGAGGCCGGCCGCGGTCATGGCGTAGACGTGCCAGGTCACGTTGGTCAGTTCCGGCAACTGGGCCATGAAGATGAGGATGGCCAGCGCGTTGACGAAGCCCGTGACCACGGAGCGCGAGACGAAGCGCATCAGCGAGCCGAGTTTCAAAAAGCCGAAGACGATCTGGATGACCCCGGTGAGCAGCGTCGTGGCCAGCAGGTATTCCAGGCCGTGTTCCTTGACCAGAGTGACCATCAGTACGGCCATCGAGGCGGTGGCCGCCGAGATCATCGCCGGGCGCCCGCCGAGGAAGGCCGTGATCACGGCGATGCAGAACGAGGCATAGAGCCCCACCTTGGGGTCGACACCCGCAATGATCGAGAAGGCGATGGCTTCGGGGATCAGGGCCAGGGCCACCACGAGGCCTGAGAGCAGGTCGCCACGGATGTTGCTGAACCAGTCTTTGCGAACGGAGTCGATCATGCGGTGTTCCAGGTGTCGGTTGCCGGCCGGCCCGCTGGGTTGGTGTGGGTCGCCGTGTGTCGCGCCGGTCTTGATCGTTTGCCCCGGGTGTACGGCCACCGGAAAGCCAGTGCCCGGTGGGGCACGGTCAAATGAAAAGAGCCGGGAAAAGTGGGCGCCATCATAACATAGGGCCATGGCGTTGCCATTTGGGGCCGCCCGGTCGGACAGTCTCGGCGGCTGTCTGGCTGCCCGCCCTTGCGCCGGGAGAGCGATGGCACTAGATTCAATGGGCGGCGACCGCTGTCGGCAGCGCTTCCAGGCGCCTGTGCCGATGGTGGATACGGGATTAAGGAACGGTCGTCCATCATGGCGCGGCATGCGCTGCCTTTCAGGATGAGCCCGAGGGAACGATTCGTTGATCGATGGAATCGACAACGCGCTGAAGACGTGGATCGTCTCGGCACTGGGTGACGTGGATGTCAGCTTGGAGCCACCCGGTGCCTGCCCGCACGACGGTTGCGTCAGTCTCTATCTGCTGGACATGCAGCATGCCCCGCCGGCTACGCGCGGGCGCTCGAAAATCTTCAGTCTCTCCCTGCGTTATCTCGTCACCACATGGGACGAGGACCCCCTCGAGGCCCATCGCCGGCTCGGCGAGCTGGCCACGCGGGTTGCCGAGCATCCCGACTACGACATCGATCTGGATGCGCTACCCGTCGACATCTGGCCGGCGTTCGGCGTGCCGCCGCGTCCGGCCTTCGTCCTGCGGGCGCCGTGTGTCCCCGAGCGAGCACTGCCTGCGGTTGATCTCATACGCGAGCCCCCGATTGTCCGCGCTCATCCGCTGGGCCGTTTCGAGGGCATCCTGCTCGGACCCGGAGATCTGCCCGTGGTCGGCGCCCGCGTGGAGCTGCCGGCGTTCGGGCGGCATGCGGTGAGCGACCGGCGCGGTTACTTCTGTCTGACCGCGGTTCCCCTTGAACCCGCACGCAAGCAATTGCGTATTCGGGCCAAGGGTCGCGATCTGGCAACCACCACGGAGCATCGGCCCGATCAGCCGGGGCCCGTCACGATCCACCTGGACCTAACGGAGGCCTGAGATGCCTGAGTATCTTTCACCTGGAATCTACGTCGAGGAGGTGCGATCCGGCGCCCGCCCCATTGAAATGGTCGGAACCCGCACTGCTGCCTTCATCGGTATCGCACCCGACAGTTCCCGGTTCGTCGATACCGCCAAGCCCTGTAACAACCCGAGCGAGTTCGAACGCCTGTTCAATCCCGGCGGGGACAAGGACTCCACCGTGCTCTCGAGGGCGGTGCACGGCTTTTTCGATAACGGCGGCTCACGCTGCTACGTGGTGAACATCGGTGACAAGGGCAGCGTGGCCGGGGATGCCCGCAAGCGCAGTGGTATACATGCCCTGGCCGGCGTGGACGAAATCGCCATGGTGGCCGCGCCCGGGTACACCGACGCCGATGCCCAGGAAGCGTTGCTCGCGCATTGCGAGGGCATGGGTGACCGGTTCGCCATTCTCGATGCCCCGGAAGACGCGAAAGACAAACCCGACGCGCTCAAGGAAGTCGCCACTGCCACGGCCTCCGGCGAAGGTGGCGGTGACGAGGGTGAGAGCGGCGGCCGGCGCCGTAAGCCGAGCGGCGTGCGTCCACGCAACTCCAGCTACGGGGCCTTCTATTTCCCCTGGCTGATCGTGTCCGACAAGTACAGCGGTCAGCATGTCACCCAGCCGCCCAGTGGACACCTGGCGGGTGTCTATGCCCGCACCGACGCGCTACGCGGCGTGCACAAGGCACCGGCCAACGAGCCGATCCGCCAGGCGCTGGGCCTGACCTATCAGGTCACCCATGCCGAACAGGGTGAGCTCAATCGCTCGGGGGTGAACTGTATCCGCTTCTTTTCCGACAGCGGCATCCTCATCTGGGGTGCGCGGACGCTCGACGCCGCCGCCAGTGAGTACCGCTATATCCCGGTGCGGCGCACCATGCTGGCGCTCAAGGAGTCGATCCAGGACGGGACGCGCTGGGCCGTGTTCGAGCCGAACGACGAGAACACCTGGAAGACGGTGGAGCGTGACATCCGGGCGTTCCTCACGCTCCAGTGGCGTGCAGGGGCGCTGATGGGAACCACGCCTGAACAGGCCTTCTACGTGAAATGCGATGCGGAAACGAATCCGCAGGAGGTCATCGATGCCGGGCAGATGGTGACGGAGATCGGCGTCGCCCCCGTCAAGCCGGCCGAGTTCGTGATCTTCCGTATTTCGCAATGGAGTGGCGAGGCGGCCGAAGCGGCCGTCGAAGCCGAGGCCTGACACGCACACGTCGACAGGGAGTAGTACGCCATGCCTGAAGCCAGTAACGACATTTACCGCGCCTATAACTTTGTCCTCAAGATCCAGGACCAGGACGCCGGGTACTTCACCGAGGTCAGTGGGCTCAACGTCGATATCGAAACCATCGAGTACCGCGAGGGCGGTGCGGGGCCCGCCGTGCGCAAGCTGCCGGGGCGCGTGTCCTACGGTGACGTCACGCTCAAGTGGGGGCTGACCGATAACAAGGACTTGACCGATTGGCTCAAGAAGATCGCACAGGGCGAGATCGAGCGAAGGGATATATCCGTCATCCTGCGCAAGCCCAACGGGGTCGACGAGGCCACGCGCTGGAACCTCACGGGTGCCTGGCCATGCAGCTGGCGCGGGGCGGGGCTCGACGCCAGTGACAACGAGGTGGCGATCGAAACCATGGTGATCACCCACGAGGGTCTCGAGCGCGCATGATGCGTCCACTGGGGGGTGTCGAACGACGGCTGATGCGTGGCCTGATCGGACTCCTGTCCGCCTGGCAGTGGCGCCTTTACCGCTGGCAGGACTGGGTCGAGCAGCGCATCACGCCGGTGCAGCCGCCAGGCCAGGGTCCCGGGCAAGGCGAGGTCATGTCGCCGCCGGACGCCTCGCAGGACGGCGGCCCGCCGGAACACTGGGCGGCACTGGTCCTTCACCGGGCCCCGTGGTTGTTGTCACGCCCGCCGCTGCGCGCGCCGCATCCCCGCGAGGTCGCGCCGCCCGTATCACCGGTTGAACTTCACCGCGAGGTCGAGGTGCGCGATGCGCCGCTGCCCTGGCGGCCGGGCGCCGCCTCGCGCAGCCGGCCCGAGGGGCCGACCCCGGAGGCGCCAGTCCCGGATACGCGTTGGGCGCACCGTGGTGTGCCGCTCCCAGGTGTTGGGCCGATAGCGTCAGGCGGCGTGGAACGGAAACCGGTGGGTATGCCGGCGGACGGGACGCGTCAGGCCGATGAACGCGCGTCGGCCCGTTCGCGGCCCGGGCGGGTTGCCGTCGTCCGCGACGCGCCGGCCCGTCACCAGGCGCAGACCTCAGCAACAACCCCCGCTTCCCCCCTCTCGCCGGCGGTTACCGGCGATGATCGACGCATACCTCCGGCGACAGGGGGGAGTGCCGCCCCAACCGAGGGCACTGAACGGCGTCCCGTCGATACCGGTCGCCATGAGGTCCGGTCCGCCCGGTCGGCCGTGACGAGGCGGGGCCGTTCCCCGGGTCCGGATCGTGGCCAGAGTGACAGCCGGGATGCCCCCCAGGGCCTTGCGGCGTCAGTCGACCCCGGTCGTGGCCAGGGCGCGGTGGCCAACGCAGACGGGGATCCTGTCGCCGGTCCCACCCCCGGGCGGCCGGCCGTTCGGCGCGGCGCGCCTGAGGCCGGCCCGTTCCCGTTGCCCCGTGCTGCGTCGCCGCGCCCGAACCGGCCCGCGGAGGCCCCGGGCTCGACGACCACGAGCTGGCCCTCCCTGCCGGACGAACGCAACGAAAGCGGCGAGTCGAATCGCTGGCCAGACCTGCCGCCGCCGGTGTCCGCCGAGGCCCGGTCCCGGGGGAGCGCGCTGGAGCATGCGGCACGCTTGCGCCGTGAACAGGAGGGGCAGGGTTGGAACGCGTAGCCTTCCTGATCGAGGAGACCGGTGAGCGGGTGAGCTGCCTGCTCAACCCGGAGTCTGTGCTGTTGCGCCGCCAGTCGGGGGTCAAGCCGCGTGAGTCATCCGGCGGGCTCGTCAGCGGTGCCGGCCTGCTGGACGATCCACTGCTGCTCACGGGCGGCGGCTGGACCGAGCTGACGCTGAACCTGCTCTTCGACGTGACCTTGGACGGCTCCAGCATCCGGAGTGCGGATGTGCGCGACCTGACCGGGCCGCTGTGGCGGCTGGCCGAAAACTCCGCGCAGGGGGGAGGCGGCAGCCGGCCACCCCATGTGCGGTTCTTCTGGGGCAAGAGCTGGAACATCCCGGGCATCGTCGCGGCCATTGCCGAACGTCTGGAATACTTCACGACCGACGGTGCGCCGCGGCGTTCCTGGCTGCGCCTGCGGCTGTTGCGTGCCGTGCCCGACGCGCAGGCGGCGCGGCCCTTCAACGGACACCCCGGCGGCGCGTCCGCGCCGGCCGGCGACTGGCCCCAGCAGGGCAGCCGCGCGGTCTCGCCCGACGGCGTCGAGGTGCACGAGGTCACGGGTGCGCAGGGAGACGGTCAGCTCGAGCGGCTCGATACGCTGGCCTTCCGCTACTACGGCGATGCCTCGCTGTGGCGCCGCATCGCTGCGTTCAACGGCCTGGATAGCCCGTTTCGCCTGGCGCCCGGCCTGCAGCTCGAAATCCCGTCGCTCATGGACAGGGAGGATCAGTGATGGACGCGGTCGCCACGCTTCCGGAGCTCGTGGTCGAGGTCGAGGGCCGGGTACTGTCGCATGCTTTACAGCAGGCACTTGGCGAGATCGTCGTCTCCCAGCAACTGTCACAGCCCAGCCAATGCGAACTGACCTTTTTCGATCTGCCGGTGGACGCGTCGGTCGATGAACTGATGCCGGGCCGCTCGGTGGTCGTGCGCGGGGCCGCCGTCGAGGCGGCGCTCTTCGACGGGGAAGTCACCGCGGTCAACGACCGGTACGGCCCCGACCAGGGCCGCGAGCTGCGCATCCGGTGCTACGACCGTCTCCACCGGCTGCGCAAGCGCCAACCGGTGCGGGCGCACGACGAGCAGACCCTGGTCGAACTCGCCGAGACGCTGATCGCTGACCTCGGCCTGAGCGTGGACGCAGCCGACACGGGTCCGGCAACGCGCTGGCGGGTCCAGCATGACCGGAACGATCTCGAGCTTCTGCAAGCGGCGACGGAGCGCTGTGGCTACTACTTCTTGATTCACGCGGGGGCGCTGCACCTCTTCACCCTCGCCGGGCAGGACGCGGACCCGGTCGAGCTGGCCTGGGGCGACGCGTTGCTCGAGGTCGCCGTAGACGTGAACAGCGACCAGAGTTGCCGGGTGGTCGAGGCACTTGCCTGGGATCCCTGGCGCGCCGCGTTGTGTGCCGGGACCGCGAGCGTGGCCCGCTCGGGCCGCGAGACCGTGGCCGAGGCCCCGGCGGGCCGCGTGGGCGGCGACGACCGCCGGACGCTCGCCGGTCCGCTGGCACAGGACGCGAGCGAGGCCGAGGCCCTTGCGCAGGGCGAGCTCGACCGGCGCCGTGCCAACGAGGTGGCGCTGAGTGGCGTTGCCCTCGGTCACGCCGGTTTGCGCCCCGGCATCCCGGTGCATGTCGCCGGGCTCGCCGAACCCGTCAACGGTCGTTACGTGCTCACCCGCGTGGTCCACCGCGTGGACCGGCGGCGTGGCTACCTGACCGAGATCGGCACGTCGGTGCCCCTGCCCACGCGCGCCCCGGCACCGGTCGGTATGGCTTTCGGCGTCGTTACCGACGTCGACGATCCGCAGGCACTCGGCCGGGTGCGGGTGACGTTACCGGGTTACGCGGATACGGGCTCGCTTTGGCTGCAGGTGCTGCACCCCGGCGCCGGTGCCGGCAAGGGCCTGGTCGCCATGCCCGATGTCGACGACCGCGTACTGATCCTGTTCGGCGATAACGACCCGGCCCAGGGCGTGGTTCTCGGCGGGCTTTATGGCGAGACCGAGCCGCCCGATTCGGCGGGCGTCGATCGGGGGCGTGTCGAGCGGTTTGTGTTCGTGACGCCCGGAGGACAACGGCTCACGCTCGACGACGATCGCCGACGTGTGCGGGTGGAGAACGAAGGGGGGGAATTCCTGGAGCTGTCCCCCGACCGTGTACGGGCCGGTAACAGCGACGGCAGCTTTATCGAACTCGCCTCGCGCGGCGTGCGCTTGCACGCCGAGGCGGACCTGGAAATCGAGGCCCCCGGCAAGGCGGTCACGATTCGCGGCAAGTCCATCGATTTCGAGAGTGCCTGATGCGTTGGCTGACGGAAGATGCAGTGCTGGTTTGTGCACACGAGACCGGGATAGTCGGTATCGCCGCTACCCAGGATCTCGTGACGATCGACGGTCGCCGCGTCCTCGTCGCCACGGACCCGGAGGGACGGCCCATCGCCGGCTGTCCCAATGTCGGACCGACGATCAAGCCCTGTACGGCGACCCTCAAGGTGCAGCAGGGCTACTCCTCGCTGATTCGCGTCGATGGCCGGCCGGTGTGTCTCGATACCGTCACCGGGCTGACGGACGGCACGCCGCCGGGCACCGTCAAGTACAAGGTCCGCCGCAGCGGGCAGCAATTGGTGGATGAGGCCTAGCCATGGAACGTTACCGCGCCTGGCGATTCATCCACCCGGATTTCGATGCGCCCCGCGAGGGGCAGGGTCTCGGGCTGTCGCGCACAGGCGGTATCGACATGGTGGACGAGGCCGCGTCGGTCCGGCAGGGGCTGTTGCTGCTGCTCACCACGATACCGGGTGAACGCGTCATGCGGCCCGACTATGGCTGCGAACTCTACCGGCTGGTCTTCGCGCCCAACGATGCCACCACTCACGGCCTGGCGATTCACTACGTGCGCCGGGCGGTGGAACGCTGGGAGCCTCGCGTCGACTTGCTGGACGTGGATGCCTATGCCTATGCCCATGCGCAGGCGCCCCATCGCATGGACGTGTGGCTGTCCTACCGCGTGCGCCGCACGCTCACCCAGGACGCGCTGACGGTGGCCGTCATGCTTGAACAGGGAGAGATTTGATGTCGCTTCGTTCGCCGAACCTCGACGACCGTGATTTCGACCAGCTGATCGCCGATGCGCTGCACGTGATCGAGCAACGCTGTCCTGCCTGGACCGACCGCTCGCCGAGCGACCCGGGCATGGTCCTCGTCGACGTGTTTGCCCATCTCACCGAGACCATGCTGTATCGATTGAACCGACTGCCGGAGAAGGCCTACATCGAGTTCCTGCGCCTCATCGGCGTCAAGCTGCACGCGCCGACGGCCGCCTCGACGCCTCTGCTGTTCAGTCTTGCCCGGGCGCGGGACCGAGCCCTGGAAATACCGCGTGGTAGCCGCGTGGCAGCGGCAGGCGGCGGCGATGCGCCCGTCTTCGTGACCCTCGAGCCGGCCACCATTGAGGCTGGGGCAGACCAGGTCGAGGTGCTGGGTTTTCATGCCAGCCTGGTCGAGGCCGAGTTGCTGGGACGTGGCACCGGTCTTCCTGGCCAGTCCTTTTCGCTGCGCCACACACCGGTGGTGTCTGCCGCCGACCCGCGCTTGCAGCTGGTGGTTGGCGTTGAGGTCAATGCCGAACAGCTGGCCTCGGACGCGGCGGCACTCACCTACGATGGCAAGGCCTATCGCGTCTGGCGGGAAGTGCGCAACTTCAGTGATCCAGTCGAGGACGGTTTCGTGTTCGTCGCCGACCGCCTCAGTGGTCGCGTGCAATTCGCCCCCGCGATTCGCATGAGTACAGGAAACGGCCTCGATGAACCGCGGGCGCTGGCCGAAGTGCCGCAAAAGGATGCGGAGATCCGGGCCTGGTATCTCCACGGTGGAGGCGACGCCGGCAACGTCACGGCGCAGACACTGACACAGCTGAAAGACGCCATTCCCGGTGTCCAGGTGACCAACCCGGCGCCCGCAAGCGGCGGCCGGTCGGCCGAAACCCTCGATAACGCGATGCGCCGTGGTTCGCAGGAGATTCATGCGCTGCACCGCGCAGTCACCGCGCGCGATTTCGAAATGCTCGCAGAGCGCAGCACCGGAGCGGTCGCCCGCGCCAAGGCGTTTACGCGTGCGGCGATCTGGGAGCATGCGCAGCCCGGAACGGCGGAGCTGGTGCTGGTGCCCGCCGTTCCCAGGGCCGCCTGGCAGCAGGGCCGCGTCTCGCTCGAGGCCCTGCACGAACACGAAAACGCCGGTTCGATGGATGCCCTGCAGGAGACGCTCGACGAACGCCGTCCCCTGGGTACGCGTTGCCAGTTGTCCTGGGCACGTTATAAGCAGGTGGTGGTCCGGGCGACGGTCGTCGTGTACCGGGAAGAAGATCCGGAGGCGGTGCGCGAGCGCGTCATGCAGCGGCTGAACCGAACCCTGAGCCCCCTGCCGGCGGACGAGCAGTCGCCGGGCTGGCCCTTCGGTCATGCCCTCACCAACTGGCACGTCTACAAGATCCTCAGTGCCGAACCCGGGGTGCGCACTGTCGATGACCTGGCGCTGCTTGCGGATCACGCGCCGGACGCGGGTGTGTCTGGGGTGGCAGTGGATGCCTTCCAGCCCGACACCTGGTACGGGGCCGCCACCCATGCACTGTACCGCTCCATGAACAACGGGGACGGCTGGGAGCAGGTCCGCCATTTCGGGGACGAGAGCGTTACGTTGCTGCGGGCCTATCCGCGCGAAGCCGCCACCCCCACCGAGTCGGGACGACGCCCGGCGCGTGCGGGTTACCTGGCCGTGGTCACACAGGTGCCGGGCGATTTCGTGGCCTCGCGCGTGTATTTCTCCACCGACTGTGGCGAGACCTGGGAGGCCGGTCCGCTGACCGACTTCCAGATTTACGACATGGCCTGGGTCGAGCAGAACGATGCCCCGGGGCTGATGCTCGCAACCGAGGCGGGCCTTTATTACCTGCGCCTGCGCGCAGGCGCCGTGCCCGAACAGCTGGTCGTCGACCCCGGCGATCTCAGCCTCGGCTTCTACGCGGTGACGGTTTCCAGTGATGCCATGGGTGGCGTCAGCGTGGCCGTGGCCGCGCGCGGCAAGAAGGGCGTTTACCTCTCCCACCAGGGTGGACAGTCCAAGAGCTTCACTCCTATCGGGCTCGCAAACGAGGAGGTGCGTGTACTCGAGGTCCAGCATGTCGGTCTGCGCCGGTACGTGTGGGCTGGCCTGGCGGCCGTCGGCGACGACCCGGGCAAGGGGTGCCACCGCTGGCTCCTCACCGGCACCGACGAGAACCCCGAAGGCTGGGTGCACTTTGGCAAGGGCTGGGAAGCCAGCAGCTGCCGGGCACTCACCTTTGTCGGCAACCGGGCCTATGCAGCCACGCGGCGCGGTGGTGTCCTCGCGCTGGATATCGACATGCGGGACGCGGCATGGCGCGCATCGAGTGTGAACGGAGGCCTGCCACTGCGCGAGTTGCGCAAGTTCGAATCGGTGGACGCGATTGCTTCCGATGTCGACGGACGATGGGTGATGGCGGCCGGTGCCCGAGGCATTTACCGCAGTGACGATGCCGCCGAGCACTTCACGTACTGCTCGGGGCGGGTTTTCCGCGATCGCGTGACGTTGCCGCCCACCTGGCTGTTCTGTTCCGGTGAACACGAAATCAGGGTGATCAGTGAAGATGAAGTCGGAGGCGATTGAATCACTACTGCCGGAAGTCTTCCGGCGCACCGCACACGAGGGCGGCGTGCTGCAGGCGCTGCTCGAAGTCATGGCTGGCCTGCACCAACCTTCCGAACAGGTGCTCGACGACGTCGATCGTTTCTTCGACCCCTACCGTGCGCCGGATGCCATGGTGCCGGTGCTGGCGTCGTGGGTGGATCTTGATCGCTTCTTTCCCGACTACGCGCGGACCGATGCGGCGGCCTGTCCGGAAACACGGGAGCTGTCCCCCGGTGTCGGTCGTCTGCGTGAGCTCGTGGCCGCGGCCATCGAGCTATCGCAATGGCGTGGTACCCGCCGCGGCCTCACGCGGTTCCTGGAAGTGGCCACCGGTGTTCACGATTTTCAGATCGATGAACAGGTGGCCGATGGCGGTGGGGAGCCCATCCCGTTTCACATCCGCGTGCTCGCACCCGCGGCCGCTGCACCCCATCGCTCGCTCATCGAGCGCATTCTGGACCAGGAAAAGCCCGCTTACGTGACCTACGAATTGGAGTTTGGTGCATAGGCAGGCATCGGTTGACAGCGTACGGATGAGCGATTGGCCACGGGTTCTGGTGCACGCACGAGGCATTGATACCGATGCTTGGTGCGCAGCGAATTTTGTCAGGAAGTATCTTGGAGGTGACTAATGGTAAGTATCGTTGAAATTCGAGCGGCGACCACGAGTGTCGTGTGTGACGAGAGAGGGGTCGCGCAACACGTGATCAACGTTCACAACACCAGCGGTCGCAAGCTGCGTATCGGTGCACGGGTGCATGCGGAGGCACCCGCCAAGGCGGGCTGGATCGGTGACGTGTACCTGCCAGCCAACGCGCAGCAGACCGAATGGGATCTCGATCCTGACAAGACCGTCCAGCTCACGGTGCCCATCCAGGCCGGCGACGCGGATCCGGGAACCTACACGCTCAAGGTGGAAGTCTATTCCACCGACGCGCCGAGCGAGGATTACACCACGGGGGATGGCATTGCCTTCGAAGTCCAGGAAAAAAAGGCGCCCGATCCGCAGCCGGAAAAGAAGCCGTTTCCGTGGTGGATCATCATTGTCGTCGTTGCCGTTCTTGTCGTCGGCGGCCTGGGCGGATGGGCGATTTATCACGTCACCAGGCCCGTGGTGCCGGATGTGATAGATAAATCCCGAACCGATGCGGAAGCTGCCATAGTGGGCGCCGAGCTCACGGTCGGGAAAGTCGATAGCGTAGTTTCGGCCGATGCGGCGCCAGGCACCGTCTTGCAGCAGACACCCGAGGCCGGAAAGCGCGTGTCTACGGGAACGGCCGTCGATCTCGTGGTTGCCGAGGCGGCTGCCGTGCCCGATCCCGACCCAACCCCTCCGGGCATTCATAAACAGGGTAATTTCAACGTAAGGCAGACCTGGTCGGGTGATCTCGATACGGGGACCGAGACCAGTAACGGCGCCGATTTCTGGTTCCGCGCCGAGACCGCAACACGACGCTATCTCGAGCCCAAGGGTGGGGCGACGTTCCGGCTCATGGGTAGCGACCGACCTGATTATTTCGAATGCCGGGATGCGAGTCTCTCTGCGGATCGTATCGATGTGAATCGCATCGCTGCCGGCAACTGGATGTGCGTGAAGACCAGTGATGGGCGCGTCGCCATGATGGTCTTGGTCAGCCAGGTTGGCCCGAGCCCAGGCGTAATGCGCATTCGTTACACAACCTGGAAAAAGCCGTTGGCCATATTTCGGCCGGTGCTGGAATTGCGCCAGCCCGTTCTCGAAGTGCAGCCGCGCTGAGGAGTTGCGGCCTTCCGCCATAAGGCGGGAGGCCGCACTTTATGTCTATGGACAGGAAGAAACTCATTGTCATCATTGTCGTCCTGACCCTGATTGGCCTGCTCTACTTTTTTGCGCTCTTATTCGGTCTCGGTGCAAGCGACGACGACAAGGTGTCGGCCTCGACCATCCAACGCAGCATCGGTGGCCGGATCGAAAGAATGTTCGGTAAGTTCTCGCCACGAGTACAGCTCGGGGCACTCGAGTGTAACGGGCAGTCAGTCAGCAATACGTTCAAACTGACAGCCGCTAAGCCAGCTTGCGACCTCGCGTTTCCGGAATCGGAAGAGCGGTACCGGAAAGTGGAACTCGAACTCGTTGCGTCGGCACCGGTTTGGCTGAAGTCATCGTCTCAGGAGGGCGCCGATTACAAGCTCAACACGAACTGCGTTTCCTATGACAAAGTCACGGGCTCGCCTCGCCTGGAGGTGACGTACCGTCCGGGCGGCGAAAACGCGAGCGGGGAGACCTGCTGGATTCGTCAGTCGGGCAGCAAGCCGGTGAGTTTCGTCGTGATGGCGAAGGGGGCGAGCTTGCACCTCGAGTGCAGAGGGTGCAGTCAGAGCCCGCTAAAGGAGCTGGCACTGCGGCTGAATTGAGTCGGCGTCTCAGCTTAGGGCGCGGTCCACCCGAAGCGCCTTGATGACCGCCGGGATTGACCCGATCAGGAACACGAGTGCCCAGATTGCCGCCAGTATGCCGACGACGATCGCGCCGATGCCATCGGTAATGCTGACCAGGATGCGCGGAAATGCATGCAGAAAGGCGATGATGATGTTGGCCAATAGCGACGTGAGAATAATCAGAACCAGGCCCTTGTTCTCCAGAAAGCGTTGATGCGCGAGGACAAGCAATACGGCGAAGGCAATTTTTAATGCCATTAAGCTGCCCAAGGTGATCTGCGCAGCCCCGACTCTGAAGTCGGCGTACGCGGTCAGGTAGGCGATCGTGCCGAAGGGTACGGCCAGCAACAGGCTGACCATCAGCATGAGCAGGCCGATCGCCATGAAGATCATGGCGATGGCCAGCAGGAGCAACAGCAGCGAGACGACGAAGGTCGCAACACCCTGCAGCCGGCCGTGGATGCGCTCCGGCAGGAGCAGCGACAATCCCATGAGACCCACGGTGAACAGGATGAGCCCGTCCAGCAGAGCCAGGTAGGGAATCCCCAGGCCTGGCGTAGGTAACTGGTTCGCGTTGGCCCCGGCCTTGTTGAGCAGGGCGATCGAGCCCAGTTCGGTGAGCACCACCACCAGCATCACGATGACCGCGGCGATGAAGAACGGGGTGCGGAGTCTATCCATGGGGCGGAGGCGCGTCGCCTAGCCAAATACGCCGGCGATAAAAAGGCCGAGTACGATTCCGCCGATCACCACGAGGACGCCGATCAGGCGTGTCAGCCAGTTCGGCAGTTTCAAGTTCTGGACGAGCCAGTCGCCGGGGTCGACGATCATGAGGACGCCGAGGACAACGACGCCAAGTCCGATAAGAATGCCAACTACGATATCCATGACCCTTCTCCTTTTTCCTTGGTCCCTGCCAGGGCGAGCCCGCCGCTGACACTAACGTTCCACATCTTGATCCATCACGTCGGCAGCATCCCTGTCGACACACTGATTCAAGCACAGGCACTGCGGGTTAACAAGACGATCCGATAATTGGTCTTAGGGCCCCGAAAGACCCGGGCCGGCGGGGCTTCAAAACGCGAAACGCCACCTCGTGGGTGGCGTTTCCGGATGCATGGGCAATGGGTGTTCTCAGCTGGAGGCGGGCGCCTTGCTTTGATCGCGCGCGATCAGCAGGTAGAAGGCCGGCAGCACGAACAGGGTAAAGAGCGTGCCGATACCCAGACCCGCGACGATGGTCAGGCCGATGTGGAAGCGGCTGACCGCCCCCGGGCCGGTGGCCAGCAGCAGAGGGATCATCGCCACGATGAGCGCGATCGAGGTCATGATGATGGGGCGCAGGCGGATCGCGGCCGCCTTCTCGACCGCGTCACGCTTGGAGAGGCCTTCGCGAAGCTGCAACTGGTTGGCGAACTCCACGATCAGGATGCCGTTCTTGGCGATGACGCCCACCAGGGTGATGAGCCCGACCTGCGTGTAGATGTTGATGCTCATCGACCAGAAACCCAGGGTAATGAACGCGAGCGCGCCGGCGGTGGCCAGCGGTACCGAGACCATGACGATCGCCGGGTCGCGCCAGCTCTCGAACTGCGCTGCCAGCACGAGATAGATGACGACGATCGAGAGCATCAGGGTGATGATCAGCGCGCCGCCCTCCTGGGCGTACTGGCGCGATTCGCCCTTGTAGTCGTAGTCGTAGCCCTTGGGCAGGACCTCGACGGCCTGTTGCTCGAGGAAAGCCAGCGCGTCACCCAGCGTCACACCCGGGAACGGAACCCCTTCGACGGTGATCGAATTGAGCTGCTGGAACTGTGTCCGGTCGGACGGCTCGACGTTTCGTTGCAGGGTGGCGACCGTCGCCAGGGGAACGAGTTCGTCCGTGCCCGTGCGCACGTAATAGTCCTTCAGCATCTCGGCGGTGAGGCGGAACTCGCGCTCCACCTGCGGGATGACCTTGTAGCTGCGCCCGTCCATGCTGAAGCGGTTCACGTAGCCGCCGCCGAGCATCGCGCCGAGGCTGCGGCCGATCTCGCCCATGGTGATGCCCAGGTCGCCGGCGCGGTCGCGGTCGATGTCTATGGTGATCACCGGGCGGTCGATCTCCACCGATTTCTTCAGGAACATGAACTGGCCGCTCTGCATCCCGCGGCCGATGAGTTCGTCGGCAAAGCCGGCGATCTCTTCGTAGGAGCGATCGGATGTGAGTACGAACTGGATCGGCAGGCCGCCGCTGGAGCCCGGGATGCTCGGGCGGGGGAAGGCCACCGTGTTGTAGCCGGCCACGCCGGCCAGCGCACCCTGCAGTTGTGGTAGCACCTCGTGCTGCGACCGCTCACGCTCGCCTTCAGCCACCATCTTGAAGCCGCCGAAGGTCGTGTCGGGCGTCATGCCGAGAATCATGAAGCTGTCGTTGTACTCCGGGAACTGCTCGAAGCGGTCCTGGATGTCGCGTGCATAGGCCTCGTGGTAATCCAGAGTCGCCGTACGCGGCGCGTTGGCCATGAAGAAGATGATGCCCTGGTCCTCGGTCGGTGCGAGTTCGGGTTTGGCCGTAACGAACATGAAGTAGTTCGAGGCGAGGATGCCGATACCGAACACGATCGTCGGCACGATGGTCTTGAGGCTGGAATGCAAAAGGCGCTGGTAACGATCAGCCAGCCAGTTGAAGGCGCGTTCCACGAGTTGCTCGAATTTGCCTTCACTGCCGTGGGGTTTGAGTACCTTGGCCGATAGCATCGGCGACAGCGTGAGGGCGACCACGCCGGAAATGAGCACCGCGGCCGTGAGGGTGAAGGCAAACTCGGTGAACAGGGTGCCGATGAGACCGCCCATGAAGCCGATCGGCGCGTAGACCGCGAGCAGGGTGGTCGTCATGGCGATGATGGGCACGGCCAGTTCACGCGCACCCTGGATCGCGGCATCGAACTTGGAGGCGCCTTCCTCGATATGCCGGTGAACGTTCTCCACGACGATGATGGCGTCGTCCACCACCAGGCCGATGGCGAGCACCATGGACAGCAGCGTCAGCAGGTTCAGCGAGTAGCCCAGCGCCAGCATGATGAAGGCCGCGCCGATCAGCGACAGCGGTACGGCGACGGCGGGCACGATGGCGGCGCGCCAGGAACCGAGCGTGAGGAAGATGACGAGCAACACGATGATCACCGCTTCGGCGATGGTCTTGTAGACCTCGTCGATGGAGTCCTCGATGAAGCGGCTCGCGTCGTAGGGGATCTGTACGTCGATGCCTTCGGGCAGCTGGGCGCGGATCTTCGGAATCTCGCCGTTGACCAGTCCCGCCACGGTCAGCGGGTTGGCGCCGGGTGCGGGCTCGATGCCGATGAAGGCCGCGGGGATGCCGCGGTACCAGGCCGTGGAGTCGTAGTTCTCGCCGCCGAGCTCGGGGCGTGCGATGTCGCGCAGCCGGACCAGTGCCCCGTCCTGGTTGCGTACGACCAGGTCGCCGAAGTCGTCGGGGTCGCTCACGTCCGTGTTGGCCGTGAGCACGATCGTGGTGTACTTGTCCTTGGTGGAGCCGATGCCCGCCTGGTAGTTGTTCTCGCGCAACACGGCAGCCACTTCCTCGGCCGTGATGTTCAGCGCGGCCATGCGCTTGGGGTCGAGCCAGATGCGCATGGCGAACTGCTGCCCGAAGAGCTGGGCCTTGGCCACGCCCGGCAGGGCCTGCAACTGCGGCTTGACCACGCGCAGCACGTAATCGGTGACTTGCGGACGCGGCACCTCGTTACTGAAGAAGGCCACGTACATCAGGGCCGTGGAGTCGCCGGTGGTCGAGTCGATCACCGGACTCTCGGCGGCCTCGGGCAGGACGTTGCGCTGGCTCGCGACCTTGGCCTGGATCTCGGCGACCGCGGCGTTCGGGTCGTAGTTGAGTTCCATGTAGGCCTCGATCTTCGAGACGCCCTGTGAACTGGTCGCGAACAGGTAGTCGATGCCGTCGGCCTCGGCGATGGCCTGCTGCAGCGGTGTGGTGACGAAGCCCTTCACCAGGTCCGAGCTCGCCCCCGGGTAGGCCGTGGTGACCGTGACCACGGTGTTCTGCATCTCCGGATACTGGCGCACGTCGAGCAGCCCGAGCGAGCGCAGCCCGATGATGAGGATCAGCAGGCTGATGACCGTGGCGAGGACCGGCCGGTGAATGAAGATGTCGGTGAATTTCATTCCTGCGTGATCCCGGCGTCGTCGAGTTCCACGGAATTGTCGATGGTCACGCTCTGGCCGTCGCGCAGTTTCACGGTGCCGGCGCGCACCACGCGTTCACCGGCCTCGAGACCGCGGGTGACCGTGACGCGGCCCTCGCGGACCTCGCCGGTCGTGATCTGGCGGCGCTTGACCGACAGCGTGCCGTCTTCTGCTTCGTTGATGGCGAAGACGAAGTCGCCGTATGTGTTGAAGCTCACAGCGGTGCGCGGGATGGTGAGGACCTGGATCGCCTTGCCCTCCAGGGTTTCCACCTCGGCGAACATGCCGGGACGCAGATGCCCTTCGGGATTGGCAAGCGTGGCCCGCACCTTGATCGTACGGGTCCCGGCATCGATGCCGGACTCCAGGGCCGTCACGGACCCGGTGAAGGTCTCGCCGGGCAGGGCGTCGACGGTGACGCGCACCGTCTGGCCGACGGCGAGGCGCGGGAAATAGCGCTCGGGCAGCGTGTAGTCGACATAAATCGGGTCGAGAGCCCGCAGGGAAACGATGGCGTTACCGGGTTCCATGTACTGGCCGATACTCACTACTACGATGCCGAGCTGCCCGGTGAATGGCGCACGGATCACCATGCGTTTCACCCGCTCCTCCTGGGCGGCGGCCAATGCCTCGGCTGACTCCCAGGCTGCCTTGCGCTCGTCGAATTCCGACTGGGAGACCGCCTGGTTGGGCAGCAGCTCGGCCGCACGCCGGTACTTGACCTTGGCCAGCCGCGCGTCGGCGCGCAGGGCTTCCAGCGCGGCGCGGTCGACCGCGTCGTCCAGCGTGAGAATGACGGTGCCTTCTTCAACCTGGGCGCCTGACGGGGTGAGGATCTCCTTGACCTTGCCGGGTACTTCACTGGCAATGTCGATGCCGTTCTGTGCGACCAGCCCGCCGACGGCCTCCAGGGTGGGCTGCCAGGTCTCCTCGCGCACCTCCGCGGCGGCGATGACGGCCGGCGGCTGCGGCTGGGCGAACATCTCGCCCATCATCTTGAACTGGAACATCTTCCAGCCGCCGATGCCGCCGAAGATGAGACCCAGCAGGGCGATGACGATGATCAGGCGTTTCCACATGTCGGGTTACCGTTCCTGGATTGGTGTATGGCAAGAGTGATGCGGCCCCGGCGGTCGCGTCGGCCCGGGGTTCGAGCTGGAATATCTATAGTGCACAGGATCGCACACAATTATTTCGAAGTCGAAAATATTAAACCTGAAGTATTCTGGTAATATACGCTGCATGATGATCGAACGACCCGATCGGGTGGACCAGGCGCTCGCCGAGTGGCAGGCCGAGTCCCCCGGGCTGGACCTTGCCGATGCCGGCATCACCCTGCGCCTGGTGTTGCTCGGCAAGTACATCGAGCAGGGTGCCAAGCAGACCTTTGCACCCTACGACATTCAGCCGTGGGAATTCGACGTGCTTGCCACCCTGCGCCGCAAGGGCGCGCCTTACGAACTCGCGGCCGGTGAGCTGGCACGCAGCGTGGTCATGACCTGTAGCGGCATGACGCATCGTCTGGATCGCCTGCAGGCGCGCGGTCTGGTCAGCCGCAGGCACTCGTCGACGGATCGCCGCCAGGTGCTGGTGGGGCTCACGCCCGCCGGCGTCGAGCTGGTGGACAGTGCCATCGAGAAGCGCCTGCAGGCGGCGCGCGACGTCCTGGCACCGCTCTCGCCGGACGATGCCGAACGCCTGAGGGAGGCCCTGCGGCGTCTGCTGCTGCGCTTCGAGGAGCGCGAGAATACCGCCCGCTGAGCCCCGGAGAAGGCTCATCCACAGTAATGGCCGCCCCGCCTCCCGATCGAAAATACCTTGTTGAATATAGGGTTACCGGCGCCGCGATAGACTTCGCGTCCGTAATCTGCGGTGTTGTGGTGCATGCGGGACTTTTCCCGTATAATCCGCGGCTGTTTTTTCACCGTGGCGTCCGACTGGGTTTGCCCGATTCGTGCGCCAGGCATGCGTGGGGCATTAGGAGGAAAACGTGCATCAAGAAGACAAAGATTTCATGGCCAAGTTCATGATGGTTCTCGGCATTATCGTGCTGCTGGCCGTCGTGATCTTCCTGCTGGCCCGTCTCGTAACGAAAGTGGATGTCAGCGAAGAGGGTGAAAACCCGATGCGTCAGGCGGCCGTCGAGGAACGCCTGCAGCCGATCGGCAGCGTTGTCGCCGGCGAGAAGCAGACCGGCCCGATCGTGCGCGCACCGGACGAGATCTACAGCCAGGTCTGTGCGGCCTGTCACGCCAGCGGTGCACTCGGTGCGCCGAAGACCGGCAACAACGGCGACTGGGCTCCGCGCATTGCCAAGGGCATGGACACCCTGGTGTCCCACGCCATCAATGGCTTCAACGCCATGCCGCCGCGCGGCGGCGACGCCAGCCTGAGCGACGAAGACGTCAAGAAGGTCGTCGAGTACATGGTCGACCAGTCCAAGTAAGACCTGCGTCTCAAGGCAACACCGAAAGCGCACCCCTCGGGGTGCGCTTTTTTTTGGCTGACGTATCGGGGTGCGCCTTGCCCTTATGACCCATTAATCCTATCTATGCCCTCATCAATCGGGAATTGATCCAGGTCAACACGCCCCACAAACGTGCGCGGCATGCTGGGTTCCGATAATGCCGGTCCGCCCATTGGGGAATGGCGGTTCGGATCAACGGTCTGTATCAACCATTTGGGGGCGCTATACGATGGAGACCTATAACTACCGGGTGGTGCGCCAGTTCGCCGTGATGACGGTGGTCTGGGGCATCGTCGGGATGCTCGTCGGTGTGTACATCGCCGCACAACTCCGCTGGCCGGAACTCAATTTCGATATACCCTGGCTGACCTACAGCCGCCTGCGACCGCTGCATACCAATGCGGTCATCTTCGCCTTTGGCGGTTCCGCGCTGTTCGCTACCTCGTACTACGTGGTGCAGCGCACCTGTCACACGCGCCTGTTCGCGGACAAGCTGGCGGGCTTCACCTTCTGGGGCTGGCAGGTCGTCATCGTGCTGGCCGCCATCACGCTGCCGCTCGGCATCACCACCAGCAAGGAGTACGCCGAGCTCGAGTGGCCGATCGACCTGCTGATCACGGTGGTGTGGGTGTCCTACGCGATCGTGTTCTTCGGCACGATCATGAAGCGCAAGGTCAAGCACATCTACGTCGCCAACTGGTTCTACGGCGCCTTCATCCTCACCGTCGCCCTGCTGCACGTGGTCAACAGCGCGGCGTTGCCGGTGACGCTCACCAAGTCCTACTCCGTGTACCCGGGCGCCATCGACGCCATGGTGCAGTGGTGGTACGGGCACAACGCGGTGGGCTTCTTCCTGACCGCGGGCTTCCTCGGCATGATGTATTACTTCGTGCCCAAGCAGGCCGGTCGCCCGGTCTACTCGTATCGCCTCTCGGTGGTGCATTTCTGGGCGCTTATCGCCATCTACATGTGGGCCGGTCCGCATCACCTGCACTACACCGCGCTGCCGGACTGGGCGCAATCGCTCGGCATGGTGATGTCCCTGGTGCTGCTCGCGCCCTCCTGGGGCGGCATGATCAACGGTGTCATGACCCTCTCCGGGGCCTGGCACAAGCTCCGTGACGACCCGATCCTGCGCTTCATGATCGTCTCGCTGTCCTTCTACGGCATGTCGACCTTCGAGGGTCCGATGATGTCGATCAAGACGGTGAACGCGCTGTCCCACTACACCGACTGGACCATCGGCCACGTGCACTCCGGTGCGCTGGGCTGGGTCGCGATGATCTCCGTCGGCGCCATCTACGTGCTGATCCCGAACCTCTTCGGGCGCGAGCGCATGTACAGCCTCAAGCTGATCGAGTGGCACTTCTGGACCACCACGATCGGGGTCGTGCTCTACATCGCGTCCATGTGGATCGCGGGTGTCATGCAGGGCCTGATGTGGCGTGCGGTGAATGCCGACGGCACGCTGACCTACAGCTTCGTCGAGTCGCTGGAACGCATGTACCCGTACTACACCGTGCGTTTCATCGGTGGCGTGCTCGTGGTCTTCGGCATGTTCCTCATGGCGTACAACGTCTGGAAGACGATCGCCGGTGGCAAGGCCGAAGAGGCCGCCGTGCCGCAGCCCGCGTGAGAGGAGAACAGTCATGAGTCATGAAATCGTTGAGAAGAACGTGGGCCTGATGGCCGTTCTCATCCTCGTCGTGGTGAGCTTCGGTGGCCTGGCCGAGATCGTCCCGCTCTTCTTCATGAGCGAGACCACCGAGCCGGTGGAAGGCCTCAAGCCCTACACGGCATTGCAGCTGGAAGGACGCGACGTCTACATCCGCGAGGGTTGCTACACCTGCCATTCGCAGATGGTGCGTCCGTTCCGTGCCGAGACCGAGCGCTACGGTCACTACTCGGTGGCCGGTGAGTTCGTCTACGACCACCCGTTCCAGTGGGGTTCCAAGCGTACCGGTCCCGACCTGGCGCGCGTGGGCGGGCGTTACTCGGACGAGTGGCACCGCGTACACCTCATCAATCCGCGTGACGTCGTCCCCGAGTCCAACATGCCGGGCTTCCCCTGGCTGGTGGACAACCAGGTTGATCACACCCTGACGCCGAAGAAGATGCAGGCCATGCAGACCCTGGGCGTGCCCTACACCGATGCGGAGATCGAAGCCGCCTCGGCGGCCGTGGAAGGCAGGACCGAGATGGATGCCCTCATCGCCTACCTGCAGGTCCTCGGGACCGCGCTCAAGCAGAGGTAGCCGATATGAGTGGAGCCATGTTTCACAGTTATTACACCGTGGTCTTGCTGATCATCTTCATCGGTATCGTGGCCTGGGCCTGGAGCGGTCGTCGCAAGAAGGACTTCGAGGAAGCATCCCGTTTGCCGCTTGACGACGAAACGCCGTCCCGCTCACGAGGGGAGGACTGAACATGAGTGCGTTTTTTCACTGGTGGGTTATCGTCATCACCGTCATCAACCTGCTCGGTTGCTGGTGGCTGATTCGTTTCAGTGCGAAATCGGGCCCGACCGTCGCCGAGGGCGGCGAGGACACCACGGGGCACACCTGGGACGGCCTGAGGGAGTTCAACAACCCGCTGCCGCGCTGGTGGCTGTGGATGTTCTACATCACCCTGGTGTTCGCCGTGATCTACCTGGCCCTGTATCCGGGCCTCGGTAACTTCAAGGGCATCTACGGCTGGACCCAGGAGCAGCAGTACGAGGCGGAAGTGGCCAAGGCCGAGGAGACCTACGGCCCGATCTTCGCCAAGTACGCCAGCCAGGACCTGGCGGCCGTGGCGGCCGACCCCGAGGCGCGGCAGATGGGCGAGAACCTGTTCCTCACCTACTGCTCGCAGTGCCACGGGTCCGATGCGCGCGGTGCGCCCGGCTTCCCCAACCTGGCCGACAACGACTGGCTGTACGGCGGTGACCCGCAGGCCATCAAGATGTCGATCCTCAACGGGCGTAACGGCGTGATGCCGCCCTTCGGTGCGGCGCTCGGCGACCAGGGCGTGAAGGAAGTCGCGGCCTACGTGGTGACCCTGAGTGGACGCGAGGCCGATCCGCAGCTCGCCGCCGCCGGCAAGGAGAAGTTCGGCATGTGCGCGGCGTGCCACGGCATGGACGGTACCGGCAACCAGGCGCTCGGTGCACCCAATCTCACCGACAACACCTGGCTGTACGGCGGTTCCATGGGCGTGATCGAGAAATCGATCCGCGAAGGTCGCAACGGCCAGATGCCGGCGCACGACGAGTTCCTCGGCGAGGAAAAGGTGCACCTGCTCGCGGCCTACGTGTACAGCCTGTCGCAGAAGTAACCCGTCGGAGGGTCGTCGCATGACCAGCGTGGACAAGGAAAAGGAACTGCCCGTCGTCCAGAAGATCGTGTCCGTGCTCTGGCCGTCGTTCCTGACGGCCGGGGTCGCGACCATCCTGTTCTTCACGGCCTTCGACCCGGTCGACCTCGGCGTCCTTCTGGGCGTCGAGGCGCTCGACCGCCTGGAAGCCTACAGCATCGGCTTCTTCCTGTTCTGGCTGCTGACGTCGACGTCCTGCGCGTTGACCTGCTATTTCCGCAAACCCTGCAATGAACTGAACCGCAACGCGTGATTCATCGCGCCAACCCGACACGTTACGCCCCATGACTGCCGACAAGCAGACGCAGCCCGATCAGACCCAGGCCGAGATCTACAGAAAGCGCGAGAAGATCTACCCGCGCGAGGTGCATGGTATCTTCGCCACCCTCCGCGTGGCCGCCGTGCTCACCCTGCTCGGGCTGTACTACATCGTGCCCTGGCTGCAATGGGACGACCGGCAGCTGATCCTGTTCGACCTGCCGGCACGCAAGTTCTACATCCTGGGTCTCACGTTCTGGCCGCAGGACTTCTTCTATCTCGCGCTGCTGCTCGTGGTGGCGGCGCTCTCGCTGTTCTTCTTCACGACCCTGGCCGGGCGCCTGTGGTGCGGTTACGCCTGCCCGCAAACAGTCTGGACGGAGGTCTTCCTCTGGATCGAGCGGCGCATCGAGGGTGATCGACCGAAGCAGATGAAGCTCGACAAGGCGCCGATGTCGCTGCGCAAGCTGCGCATCAAGGGCACCAAGCACCTCGCCTGGCTCCTGTTCTCCCTGTGGACCGGCTTCACCTTCGTGGGCTACTTCACGCCGATCCAGGAGCTCGCGGTCAAGGCGATGCAGTTCGATACCGGGCCGTGGGAGACGTTCTGGATCCTGTTCTACGGCTTCGCCACCTACGGCAATGCCGGCTGGATGCGCGAACAGGTCTGCATCTACATGTGTCCCTACGCGCGGTTCCAGAGCGCCATGTTCGACCGCAATACCCTGGTGATCTCCTACGACGAAGACCGCGGTGAGCCGCGCGGCTCCCGCAAGCGCGACGAGGATCACGAGGCCAAGGGGCTGGGCGACTGTATCGACTGCACGCTGTGCAAGCAGGTTTGCCCGACCGGCATCGATATCCGGGATGGACTGCAATACCAGTGCATCGGCTGTGCGGCCTGTGTCGATGTCTGCGACCAGGTGATGGACAAGATGGGGTACCCGAAGGGGCTCATCCGCTACACCACGGAAAACGCGATGGAGGGCAAGGGTATCCATATCCTGCGCCCGCGCATCGTCATCTACGCCGTCTTCCTGCTGATCATCACGGCCGGCCTGATTTATGGGCTCGCAACCCGTATGCCGCTCGAGCTCGATATCATCCGCGACCGCAACGCCCTGTACCGCGAAACCACCACCGGGCTCACCGAGAACGTGTACACCCTCAAGCTGATCAACATGGAAGAGGTGCCGCACCGCTTCGAGCTTTCTGTCTCCGGTCTCGAGGGCGCCAAGCTGGTCGCGCGTGAAACCGTGGTCGAGGTGTCAGGCGGCGAGGTGGCCACGATCCCCGTGCGCGTGCAGGTGGACCCGGTCAACCTGGAAAGCACCAGCAGCGAGATCGCCTTTACCGTCACGGCGCTCGACAAGCCGGAACTCACCCAAACCCAAACCGCCCGCTTCATCGGGCCGATGATTCGCTGAGGTTCGCAATGGAGATGACTGCTCCCCCGCCATGGTACCGCCAGTTCTGGCCCTGGGTGCTGATCGGTCTGCCGGCCAGCGCGGTCGTTGCCAGCCTGTCCACGGTCTACATCGCGATGCAGGGCGAGGACAGCCTCGTGGTGGACGAGTATTACAAGGCCGGCCTGGCGATCAACCGCGAGCTGGGGCGCGACCGGGCGGCGGCCGGCCTGGGCCTGTCGGCCGAGGTGTCGATGACGGCCGGCGGCCTGCGTGTCGAGCTGGCGAGCGCCGCCGGGACACGCCCGCAGAGCCTGGAACTGGCGCTGGTACATCCCACGCTCGCAGAGCGCGACCGCCTGCTGGTGCTGCTGCCCGGCGCCGACGGTGCCTATTACGGTCAGCTCGAGCCTCTGGGCGCAGACAGCTGGAACGTGACGCTCACCCCGGCCAACGGCGAGTGGCGCCTGCTCGGGCGTTGGAACACCTCGGCCAGTCAGCGCCTTACGCTGCAGCCGCTGGTCGACGGCCAGCCCCGCTAGACGCCCCGCCGCCCGAGCCAGCGGTCCATCGCGCGGTAGCTCAGGGCCTCGGTCAGGTGCGGGGTCTCCACCTTCGCGCTGCCGCACAGGTCGGCGATCGTGCGGGCTACCTTCAGGATGCGGTGTTCCGCGCGCATCGACAGACCGAAACGCCGGATCGCGTCCTGCAGCACACCGGCATCGGCCGTTGCCAGCGCACAGTCCCGTTCCAGTTCCCGGTTGTTCAGCTGTGCGTTCGGCTTGCCCGCGCGTGCCAGTTGCCTTTCGCGTGCCTCGAGCACGCGTTCGCGCACCGTGCGGCTCGACTCGGCGGGGCTCGTCTGCGTGGTGCCCCTGTCGGCGGGCCGCAGGACCTCGATCTGCAGATCGATGCGGTCGAGTAGCGGGGCCGAGATGCGTGTGCGGTGGCGTCGCTGTTGTTCGGGCGTGCACCGGCAGTTCGCAGCGAGGTCGCAGTCATAGCCCTGGGGGCAGGGGTTCATGGCCGCAATGAGCTGGAAGCGGGCAGGGAATTCGGCCTGGCGGGCGGCGCGTGAGATCGTGATGTGTCCCGTCTCGATCGGTTCGCGCAGGACTTCCAGTACGCGCCGATCGAACTCGGTCAGTTCGTCGAGGAACAGCACCCCGTTGTGAGCGAGCGAGATCTCGCCCGGGCGGGGATGCGACCCGCCGCCGACCAGGGCCACCCCCGACGCCGTATGATGCGGGCTGCGTACCGGGCGGCGTTTCCACTGATTCAGGTCGAAACCACCGTTGCTGATCGAGGCGACGGCCGCGGCTTCGATGGCCTCGTCCTCGGTGAGCGGCGGCAGGATCGTAGGCAGGCGCGAGGCCAGCATCGTCTTGCCCGTACCGGGCGGCCCGATCATCAGCAGGTTGTGCTGGCCCGCCGCCGCAATCTCCAGCGCCCGCTTCGCGTGCTGCTGACCGCGTACGTCGGCCATGTCGATCTCTGCCGCTGTCTCGTTGCTCAACGGCCACTCGGGTGTGTGCGGCGTCATGCGTGATTCCCCGGCCAGGTGGGCGCAGACCTCGAGCAGGTGGCGTGCCGCCAGCACCTCGACCCCGCCCGCCAGGCTCGCCTCGTCGGCATTCTCGGCCGGTACCACGAGGCTGTGCCCGGCGCGCCGGCCAGCCAGTGCCATGGGCAGCAGGCCCCTGACCGGGCGGATCTCGCCCGAGAGCCCGAGCTCCCCGGCGAACTCGTATTGTCCAAGGGGCTCGGCTGGGATCTGCTTCGATGCAGCGAGAATGCCCAGCGCAATCGGCAGGTCGAAGCGCCCGCCGTCCTTGGGCAGGTCGGCCGGGGCGAGGCTCACGGTGATGCGTCGGGCCGGAAACTCGAAGCGGGAATTGGTGATCGCCGCGCGCACGCGGTCGCGGCTCTCTTTGACGGCGGCCTCGGGGAGGCCCACGATGGAAAAGGCGGGCAGGCCGTTGGCGAGGTCCACCTCCACGCTCACCAACGGTGCATGGATGCCGTCCTGCGAACGGGAATAGACGGTAGCGAGTGACATGATCTCGTCCCTGAGTGTTTGCAACCGCGGCCGCGCGTCCCTGCGGCCCTGTTCAAGCACGGACTCCGGATGGAGTCCCGGTTCGACTATTTCGACCCCAGGCGCGACTCCAGTGCCTTGATCTCCGCTTCCAGCCGCTCCAGCTTTTCGCGGCTGCGGGCGAGCAGTGCCTGTTGCACCTCGAATTCCTCGCGGGTCACCAGGTCCATCTTCTTGAAGGCGGACTGCAGGGTGGCGCGGATATTCTTCTCCACGTCCTCCTGGAACGTGCCCGCCCCGGCCGGGAGGACTTGGCCCAGCTTGCGCGTCAGGTCGTCAATGAGCTTGTTGTTCATGGTGCTACTTTATCACCCTATATCTGAATCGTCTTCCAGCCACCGCAGGAGGCGTCGGCGCAAGGATGCCCCCAGGCGGTGCAGGCGCACTTCGATAATGCTCTCAAACGGTGCAGGAACTCTGCGCAGGCCCCACTGTCATCACCCTGTCATTTTCGGTGGTATTGGGTATCCCCCTGAAAATATTAGCGATTTCTAAATTGGCACGGCAACTGCAATAGGGATCAGCGAAGCACAACCTTTCTACCAAAGTACTCGCAGGAGTAAGAATAATGCGTAACGTTTTCGCTAAATCCGTTCTGGCCGCCGCTGTTGCCGGTTCCATGATGATGGGTGCCGCCACCACCGCTTCGGCCGAAGTCTCCGCCAGCTTTGCTGCTTCCAACATGTACCTGTGGCGCGGTCTGAACCTGTCGCCGACCGGCGGTGTCGTCAGCGGCTCCCTCGACTACAACCACGATAGCGGTTTCTATGCCGGTATCTGGACCAGCAGTGAAAACCAGGGCCACGAAGTCGATATCTATGCTGGTTTCGCCGGTGAGATCGGTGGCCTGGGTTACGACGTTTCCTACTGGAACTACATGTATCCGGAAAGCGGCGTTGACGTCGACCTTATGGACAACAACGCCGAGGACATCGTTGTCGGTCTGACCTTCGGGCCGGTCTTTGCCACCTTCTACCAGGGTATTGATTCCGACAACGACGAAGATCTGTACTACACCGTCGGCTTCAACTACGACAAGTTCACCGTGTTCTACGGTGGCTGGGATCTGGAAAACGGCAACGACGACTATTCCCACGTCCAGGTCGGCTACCAGGCCACCGACGAGCTGAGCTTCGCCGTCTCCAAGGCCAGCGATAGTGGTTTCGGTGCCGAGGAAGATCCGCTCTTCCAGGTCACCTACTCGCTCGGTTTCGATCTGTAATCTAGCGATCAACGTTTCATGAGCCGGCTGGCGCGACCGCTTCGGGGGTCGCGCCAGTTTTTTTATCCCTGACCCGTTTCTTGCGTTCTTCCTCCAAACCTTTCTTTTCGGTCTCGTCTCTTTCCATCAAGCGAAGCGCAATTAAACAGTGCGTGGTACCACACCAATGCGCCTTTCCGATGCGCGAGCCTCATCGCTGGCTTCTCCAAGTTCAGGTAACCCTTTGTAACCAAGCCTGTTTTATGCGTGGCACGGTTGTTGCTCAACCCTGCTTCGTACCCGTGCGCGCAGGACCATCACGCGGCACGACGAGGACTCTGGTGTACCGAACCGTGAATAACCTGTGTGGAGAAGCGTCATGACCGAGACTTTGATCAGTTACGATTTCAGCAAGCCGCCGGAGGAGCAGGTCGTCAAGCCGCACAACCGCTGGCACCCCGATATCCCGATGGCCGTTACCGTCAAGCCCGGCGACGAGTTCAAGCTCGAATGCTTCGACTGGACCGGCGGCCAGATCGAGAACAACGACTGCGCGGACGACATCCGCGACGTCGATCTCACCAAAGTCCATTACCTCACCGGTCCGGTGGGTGTCGAAGGCGCCGAGCCGGGTGACCTGCTCGTCGTCGACATCCTCGACGTCGGCCCGCTGCCCGACCAGCTCTGGGGCTTCAACGGGCTGTTCGCCAAGGAAAACGGCGGCGGCTTCCTGACCGAGCACTTTCCGGAGGCCCGCAAGTCCATCTGGGACTTCAGCGGAATCTATACCAAGTCGCGTCATATTCCCGGTGTCTCCTTCCCGGGTACGATCCACCCGGGCCTGATCGGCTGCCTGCCGTCGCGCGAACTGCTCGAGGAATGGAACAAGCGTGAAGGCGCGCTGGTCGCCACCGATCCGGATCGCGTCCCGCCGCTGGCCACGCTGCCCTACGAAGAGACCGCCCTCATGGGCCAGATGGCCGAGAGCGAGGCCAAGACGGCCGCCAAGGAAGGTGCACGCACCGTGCCGCCGCGTGAACACGGTGGTAACTGCGACATCAAGAACCTCTCCCGTGGTTCGCGCATCTACTTCCCGGTCTACGTGAAGGGTGCGGGTCTGTCGGTGGGTGACCTCCACTTCTCCCAGGGCGACGGCGAGATCACCTTCTGTGGCGCCATCGAGATGGCCGGCTTCATCGAGATGCGCGTGCAGCTGATCAAGGGCGGTGTCGAGAAGTACGGGATCGTCAACCCGATCTTCCAGCCCTCCAAGATCGATCCGCACTTCAATGACTACCTGATCTTCGAAGGGATCTCGGTCGACGAAGACGGCAAGCAGCACTACCTCGATGCGCACATCGCGTATCGTCGCGCGTGCCTCAACGCCATTGAGTACATGAAGAAGTTCGGCTACACCGGCGAGCAGGCCTACTCGATCCTGGGCACCGCCCCGGTCGAGGGTCACATCAGCGGTATCGTCGATATTCCGAACGTCTGTGCCACGCTGTGGTTGCCGACGGAGATCTTCGATTTCGACATCAAGCCGAATGCCAATGGCCCGGAAATGCTCGTGCCGCCCGGCTTCGATACCTCGAAGACCAGCAGTTAATCAGTACCGAGTGCGACGCGGCGAACGCCGCGTCGCGCCTTCCCTGGGAGACGATCCTCATGCCGATTTACGAATATGCCTGTGAAGAGTGTGGCGGGTTTACACGCCTGGCCAAACTCTCCGATTCCGCAGAGCCTGCCGAATGTCCCGAATGCGGCACGCTGGCGCCGCGCGTGATCAGTGCGCCGAGCCTGTCTCTGATGACGGCTGAAAACCGCGGCAAGTGGGAGCGCAATGAAAAGGCACAGCACGAACCGCGTCGCGCGCGACGCTCGAGCTGTGGCTGCACCGGCGCACATACCTGTGGCACGGGTTCGATGAAATCCACGGGCGATGCGGGCGAAAAAGCCACGCCCAAGTTCCAGCAGCAGACCAAGAAGACGGCGCGACCCTGGATGCTCGGTCATTAGCCGAAACAACGTCCCGAAGCGTGATGTCATCGGCCACGCAGACCGGGCAACAACGAATTGATCACAGGGGCGTGCCCGTCGGGCACGCCCCTTTTTATTGCATGCGAGTGAACCCCGGTCAGTCTGTTGCTCGTTATGGGCTACGGCCCATCGGCTCCTGCGCACCACCCTGTGATCGGCATCCCGTTTTGCGTGCGCAACTGAATGCTTTGGTGCTGTGGTCGTGCACACGCCTACCGAATCTCGCAGGTGGGCATTGCCAAATATCAAATCCTGCACCACGACCACGCCCACGCACCCGTTGCGCACCAACTTGGCGTGGACAAAACGGTGCACGTGGTATTTACCGGTGCAGCCACTGCGCCATGGAGCCACCAGGGCCCCGCTGAGGAAACGCGCGCGCCGACGAATTATTCAATCGTTACAGTCATTTGGGTGTTCGCCCTCTTGCAATATTCGAATGTACTGAACTCATTGGCACGGCCATTGCAATTCCCTGTCTGGTACCAGAGTGCTCGCTGAACTGCCCGTGATGATTTCCGTGAATCGGGTGATCGGTGAATCGAAGTCTTCTTAACGAAGCCAAGCTAGGGGTAACAACAATGTTCAACAAGTCCAAACGGAAGTTCCTGAAGACAACGCTCACGGCGCTCGCCGCCGCGACGATGATCTCGACGGCCGGTTCCGCATTTGCGGCCAAGCCGTCCACCGCGGAAGTGAATACCACCGGCCTCGCCGTTACTGACGACACCGTGACCGTCGGTATTCTGCATTCCATGACCGGCACCATGGCCATCTCCGAGATCGGCTCCATCCAGGCCGAGAAGCTCGCCATCAAGCAGATCAACGAGTCCGGCGGCATACTCGGTCGCCAGATCGAAGTGATCGTGGAAGACGGCGCCTCCGACTGGCCGACCTTCGCCGAAAAGGCCAAGAAGCTGCTGGTGCAGGACAACGTCGCCGCCGTGTTCGGTGCCTGGACCTCCGCTTCCCGCAAGGCCGTTCTGCCGGTCTTCGAGAAGGAAAACGGTCTGCTGTACTACCCGACCTTCTATGAAGGTCTCGAGCAGTCGCACAACGTGTTCTACACCGGCCAGGAAGCTACCCAGCAGATCCTCGCGGGTCTGGACTGGGCCAGCGAAACCCTTGGTGCGAAGACCTTCTACCTCGTGGGCTCCGACTACATCTGGCCGCGTACCTCGATGAAGATCGCGCGCAAGCACATCGAAAACGTGCTCAAGGGCAAGGTCGTGGGTGAAGAGTACTACCCGCTGGGTCACACCAACTTCGGTTCGCTGATCAACAAGATCAAACTGAAAAAGCCTGACCTCGTGTTCGGTGCCGTCGTCGGCGGTTCCAACGTGGCCTTCTTCAAGCAGATGGTTGCTGCGGGCATGAACGCCGAGCGCCAGCCGCTGCTGACGCTGGCCGTCACCGAGGACGAGGCCCTGGGTATCGGCGGTGAGAACCTCGAGGGCTTCTACTCCTCAATGAAGTACTTCCAGTCGCTGGATGTCGGCAGCAACGCCGAGTTCGTCAAGGCGTTCAAGGCCGAGTACGGCGCGGATGCCGTGATCGGCGACGTGACCGAGTCGGCCTACCTCGGCCCGTGGCTGTGGAAGTGGGCCGTCGAGAAGGCCGGCAGCTTCGACGTCGACAAGGTCGTCGCCGCGTCCCCGGGTATCGTCTGGGAAGACTCCCCGCACGGTTACCTGAAGGTCGACGAAAACCATCACCTGCACATGCGCACGCGCATCGGCAAGTGGCAGAAGGACGGCCAGGCGGAAGTGGTTTTCGAGTCGGACGTCATCGCGCCGAACCCGTTCCCGGAAGGCTACCAATAAGCAGGAACCTCGTTTGATCGAGATGTAAAACCGCGTGGCCGGCCCCGGTCCGGCCACGCTTCCTCGCCAAACCCTGATGACGACGCATTACGCCGACGCGGGTGTCTCGCCATCAGAGTGCAAGGTCTAAACATGGGGTATTTGTGATGGATGGTTATACCGCATCAGAACTCACGGCCATTGTCGCGATGCAAGGCTTTGCCGGCATCAGCTTGTTCAGTGTGCTGCTGCTGATGGCGCTCGGTTTGGCGATCATTTTCGGCCAGATGGGCGTGATCAACATGGCTCACGGCGAGTTCATGACGATTGGCGCCTACACGACATTCGTGCTCTCTGGATTCGCAGGCCAGTTCGGCCTGATCGATTACTACTTCCCGGTCGCGATCGTGCTCGCGTTCGTCATCGCGTTCGGATTCGGATATCTCACCGAGTGGGCGTTGATCAGACACCTGTATTCGCGCCCTCTCGATACGCTGCTCGCAACCTGGGGCCTGAGTCTCATCATGCAGCAGGTTTTCCGCACCGTGTTCGGTGCGCGCGAAGTCAGCCCCACGCTGCCCGACTGGATGATGGGTTCCTGGGCACCCACCGACATGATCGATATCCCGATCAACGGTCTGTTCGTCCTGAGCCTGACCATCCTGCTCACAGGCGGCGTGTTCTACTACCTCTACAAGTCCCGCGCCGGGCTGAAAATGCGCGCCACCACCCAGAACCGCATGATGGCGGGCGCCGTGGGCATCAACACCAAGAATGTGGACCGCACGACCTTCGCCCTCGGCTGCGGCATCGCCGGCGTCGCGGGTGCTGCGTTCACCACCATTGCGTCGACCGGGCCGACAACCGGTTCGCTCTACATTGTCGACACCTTCATGGTGGTCGTCTTTGGTGGTGCGGCCAGCCTGTTCGGCACCATTGCCTCGGCTTTCTCCATCGCCGAAGCGCAGTCGATCATGGAGTTCTTCATGAGTGGTTCGATGGCCAAGGTGCTGACCCTGCTGTTCGTGGTCGGTGTGCTGATGATTCGTCCGGAAGGCCTGTTCGCGGCCAAAGTCCGCAAGTAACGGAGGTCTAGTCATGAACTTCTTCGTGCAACGTTTGATGGGAGGCAAGGAGGGCGCGCTGGCGTTTGCAATCGTCGCCGCCGTGATCCTGATCGTCTTCCCGCTATTCCTCGATATCTTCCGGTTGAATCTCGTCGGCAAGTACCTGACCTACGCCTTCGTTGCGGTCGGTCTGGTCATGTGCTGGGGCTACGGCGGAATCCTGAGCCTCGGGCAGGGCGTGTTCTTCGGTCTGGGCGGGTACGCCATGGCCATGTTCCTCAAGCTCGAGGCCTCCTCCCCGGAGAACACCGCGATCCAGTCCACGCCCGGGATCCCGGATTTCATGGACTGGAACCAGATCACGGCGCTGCCGTGGTTCTGGGAGCCCTTCAACAGTCTCCCGTTAACGCTCCTGGCGGTGCTGGTGATTCCGACCGTGTTCGCGTACATCATCGGTGTTGCCATGTTCAAGCGGCGCGTGGGTGGCGTGTACTTCGCCATCATCACCCAGGCCATCGCCCTGATTCTGACGGTGCTCATCGTCGGCCAGCAGGGCTACACCGGGGGCATCAACGGGATCACAGACCTGCGCACGCTGCTCGGCTGGGATATCCGCACCGACTCGGCCAAGTACATCCTGTACTTCGTCAACGCGGCGCTGCTGCTCGGCGTCATCATGATCGGCCGGTTCGTCATCACCTCGAAGCTCGGTCGGCTCCTGGTGGCCATGCGCGACCGCGAGGACCGCGTGCGCTTCTCGGGTTACGACGTGTCGAACTTCAAGATCTTCGTCTTCTGCCTGGCCGCGATGTTCTCTGCCATTGGTGGCGCCATGTTCACCCTGCAGGTCGGTTTCATGTCGCCGTCGTTCGTCGGCATCGTGCCCTCCATCGAGATGGTGATCTTCGCCGCCGTCGGTGGTCGCATGTCGCTGATCGGCGCGGTGTACGGGACGCTGCTGGTCAACTTCGGCAAGACCTACTTCTCCGAGGCAATGCCTGAGGTTTGGCTGTTCCTGATGGGTGCCCTGTTTATCGCAGTGGTCATGGCGTTCCCGGATGGTCTGGCAGGTCTGTACCAGAAGCACCGCGACAAGCTGATCGCTTTCGGAAGGAAGATCTGCAGCAAGCTGCCGGCCTGTCCGTTCGCCTCCAAGCCACCGGCACCGCAAACAAGCGGGTCCTGAAGCCACCGTTAAGACTTCATAGAGGAATTCTATCCATGAGTAGCGATACCGATTTCCTGCTGGCCATTGAAGACCTGACGGTTTCCTTCGACGGCTTCAAGGCGGTGGATGGCCTGAACTTCTACCTCGACGAGGATGAACTGCACGTGATCATCGGCCCCAACGGGGCCGGCAAGACCACGGTGCTCGACATGATCTGCGGAAAGACGGCGGCAACCGAGGGCAGCATCAAGTTCCGCAACAAGGAGCTTACCAAGCTCTCGGAGCACGCCATCGTTCACGCCGGGGTGGGCCGAAAGTTCCAGAACCCGTCCATCTACGAGAATCTCTCCGTGTTCGAGAACCTCGAGATCTCCTACCCGAAAGGCCACGGTGTATTCGGGGCCCTGATGTTCAAGCGCGACAAGGCCGTGAAGGACCGTGTCGAGGAGGTTGCCGGTGAGATCAATCTCAAGGACGAGCTGTACACGCAGGCCGGTCTGCTCAGTCACGGCCAGAAGCAGTGGCTCGAGATCGGCATGCTGCTGATCCAGGACCCGCAGCTGCTGATGCTCGACGAGCCCGTGGCCGGCATGTCCGTCAAGGAGCGCCAGGACACGGCCGAGCTCCTGAAGAAGATCTGCAAGGGGCGTGCTGTGCTCGTCATCGAGCACGACATGGAGTTCGTCAAATCCATCGCGCACAAGGTGACCGTGCTGCACCAGGGGAAGATCCTGGCGGCAGGCGATATGGACCAGGTGCAGAACGACCCCAAGGTCATTGAAGTCTACCTGGGCCACTAGGCGAGGAGTTCGACATGTTGGCAGTAAACGATCTCAAAGTGAGTTATGGGCAAAGCGAGGTCATCCACGGCATCGACCTCAACGTCGCGATGAACGAGACCGTGGCGGTCATGGGCCGAAACGGCATGGGCAAGACCACGCTGTTCAAGTCGCTGATCGGGGCGCTTCCGACCAGTGGGGGTGAGATCTCCCTGGCCGGAAAGAAGCTGACCGGAATGGAAAGCTTCGAGCGCGTCAAGAACGGGGTGGCCTACGTGCCCCAAGGGCGCATGATCTTTCCCACCCTCACGGTGGAGGAAAACATCCGCACGGGACTTTCCAGCACCAAGAAGAAAACCATCCCGGACGATATCTTCGCGCTCTTCCCGGTATTGCATGAAATGCGCAAGCGCAAGGGGGGTAACCTCTCCGGCGGCCAGCAGCAGCAGCTCGCCATCGCGCGTGCGCTGGTGACCGACCCCAAGGTGTTGCTCCTGGACGAGCCCACCGAGGGGATTCAGCCCTCCATCATCAAGGACATCGCAAACGTGCTGAACGAGATCCGCAAGATGCGCGAGATCTCGATCATCGTCTCCGAGCAGGTGCTGAGTTTCACCATGGCAGTGGCCGATCGCATCATCGTTATCGAGAAAGGGAGCTTCATCCGCGAAGACAGGAGGGAAGATGTCGATGAGGCGCAGATCAGCAAGTACCTGTCGGTCTGATGCCATCCCCCGAACCTTAACGACAACGAATCGAGTCAGGAGTAAGAATCATGCGGCACGGTGATATTTCATCGAGCAACGATACGGTCGGCGTCGCCGTCGTCAACTACAAGATGCCCCGCCTGCACACCAAGGCGGAGGTGCTGGATAACGCCCGCAAGATTGCCGACATGGTCGTCGGCATGAAGCAGGGCCTACCCGGCATGGATCTCGTCATCTTCCCGGAGTATTCCACCCACGGGATCATGTACGACCCGAAGGAGATGTACGAGACCGCCTCGACCATCCCGGGCGAGGAAACCGAGATCTTTGCCGAGGCCTGTCGCAAGGCCAAGACCTGGGGCGTGTTCTCGCTCACCGGCGAACAGCACGAGGAGCATCCCAACAAGGCGCCCTACAACACGCTCATCCTCATGAACGACAAGGGTGAGATCGTGCAGAAGTACCGCAAGATCATGCCCTGGTGTCCGGTCGAGGGATGGTATCCGGGTGACAAGACCTACGTCACCGAGGGGCCCAAGGGGCTGCAGGTCAGCCTCATCATCTGTGACGACGGTAACTACCCGGAGATCTGGCGTGACTGTGCCATGCGCGGTGCCGAACTGATCGTGCGCTGCCAGGGCTACATGTACCCGTCCAAGGAGCAGCAGGTGATCGTGGCCAAGGCCATGGCCTGGATGAACAACAGCTACGTGGCGGTCGCCAACGCAACCGGCTTCGACGGCGTGTATTCCTACTTCGGCCATTCCGCCATCGTCGGTTTCGACGGCCGCACCCTGGGTGAGTGCGGAGAGGAAGACTACGGCATCCAGTACGCCGAGTTGTCGGTCTCGCAGATCCGCGACTTCCGCAAGAATGCCCAGTCGCAGAACCACCTGTTCAAGCTCTTGCATCGCGGCTACACCGGCAAGATCAACTCGGGCGAGGGCGACCAGGGTGTGGCGGCCTGTCCCTACGAGTTCTACACCAAGTGGATCACCGATCCGGATGCCACGCGCGAGGAGGTCGAATCGATCACGCGCAAGACCGTCGGTACCGCGGAATGCCCGATCGAGGGTATTCCCAACGAGGACACGGATTCCTCGCATCGCTAAAGGGGAGGGCCCGGGCGGGCGGGGCGCTGCGCCTCGCCCACCCGCTTTTCTCATCCTCCAACAGCACATCGACGCCCGCCTGCCATGGCCGCCATGATCGAGGAAGCTCATCCGCCGACGGCCTCGTTCACGCTGCGCCGAGCCCAGCTTTTTCTAACCGCCCTCTGGGGTGAGTCCATTACCGTCGAACCGGCCGCTCTCGAAGAGCACGGCGTGCCGAGGTTGCGCGACCCCGATCGTCTCCTGTGTCCCCCGTTTGTCATGGCCGAGACGGCGCGCGCCGCCGCGGCCCATGCCGGGGCCCACCGGGCCTTCCAGGGTGTCCCGTTTTCCGGGGCGGACCTGAAGGCGCGCCAGCGCGCACTGGTCGAAGTCGTCGAGGACGCGCGCGTGGAAGCGCTCGCGGTACAGCGCTTTCCCGGCCTGCGCCGGCTCTGGAAGGGCCAGCTGCCGGGCCCCGATGAGACCGTGTACGACTTCGGTCACCTCGTCACGCGCCTGGCCCATGCCCTGCTCGACCCGGACTATGCCGATAACGACGCCTGGGTGAGCAAGGGGCAGCGGTTGTTCTTCAGGCAGCCCGACCGCTGGCGCGATGCGGACTTCGCCTACGAGCTGGGCATGCTGCTCGCCAGCGACCTCGGCCAGATGCGGATTGCCATGAACGAGGGGCGTGCGTTTTCAGTGGCGTCGTACCGTGACGACAACGTCCACCTGTGGTGTGACGAGCGCGCGCTCTCGGAGGGCGCGTCCGCTACCGCGGCGCTCGATGCCGTTGGCATTCGCTCGGCGCGCCTACAGGAAGATGACGTCGGTACGCAGCTGCCGCTGGCCGACGTGGGTCAGGTCGATGACGGCCGTGGTTTCGCGCTCGACATCGTCTCGGACGATGCGGCGCTGTGGTATCGCGAGGACAGCCGCGTCGACGCGGAGGGGGAGGGGCTGCGCTATCCGGAGTGGGATTACCGCATCGAATGCCTCAAGTCGGACTGGGCGACGGTGCGTGAGTCGGTGCCTCCGGCCGGCGATGCGGCCGTGGCCAGCCGGATACTCGCATCCCATCACCGCGTCGTGGACCAGCTGCACCGACAGATCGCGGCCGTGCGTTACGAGTCGCACCGGCGGCTGCGTCACCAGCTCGAGGGCGACGAACTCGACCCGGATGGCCTGGTCAGCAACGCGATCGACCTGCGCGCACGGCGCACGCCGGACCAGCGGATCTACGTGCGCCATCACGTGCATTCCGAGCAGGAACTTGCCGCGCTGGTGTTGCTCGACCTGTCGGCCTCGACCAACGACCCGCTCGCCGACGACGGTTCCCGGACCGTGCTCGATGTCACCCGCGATGCGGCCGTGATACTCAGTGATGCGCTGGCGCGGTTAGGTCACCACTTCGCGATCCACGGCTTCAATTCGGACGGGCGCCACGCCGTGAACTACCGGCGCTTCATCGATTTTGACGAACCCTTCGGGCCGGTACAGCAGGCCCGTTTCGGGGGCATGCATGGGGAATACTCGACGCGCATGGGCGCCGCGATCCGCCACGCCACCACCTGCCTCGCGGCCCAGCCGGCCGAACACCGCCTGCTGCTGGTGATCACCGACGGGGAGCCCTCGGACATCGACGTGCACGATCGCCGCATGTTGATCGAGGATGCACGACACGCCGTGTTCGATACCACCGATCACGGCGTCGTGCCGTTCTGCCTCAGCCTCGACCCACGCGCTGACGCGTACGTGTCCCACATCTTCGGGCCCAGCCGTTTCACGGTGCTCGAGCACGTGGCGGACCTGCCGCGGCGTCTTCCCGCGATCTACTTTCGTCTCGCACGCCGCTACCTCGGCTGACCCGCACTGCCCGCCCCCCAATGGTGCGTGCGTAACGCGCGCGCCTTACCGCGGTGCGGGCGCGACGCGGCAACGCCCGAGTGCACCAGCAATTTCCCGCATGGTACGCGCCTTGCATTGAAGTGGGGCATGAACGCCGTGCTCAAACCCGTGCCTCGAGAAGCCACCGGCCGCCATCGTTGGCAGGCGCGGCTCGAGGTTGGGTTCGGTGAGCGCGCCGGCCGCACGGTGCCCGTGCACCGACGCCATGATGGACCGCTCGCGATTCAGCGCGCGTTCTATCCGGAGGGGCCGGTGTGCCATCTCTACCTGCTGCATCCGCCGGGCGGGCTGGTCGGTGGCGACGGTCTCGACATCACGCTCGAGGCCGCCGCGCAGACGCACGCGTTGCTGACGACACCGGGGGCGACCAAGTTCTATCGCAGCCTGGGCGAGCCGGCCGAGCAGGTGCTGTCGATTCGCGTTGCAGCCGACTCCGCGGTGGAGTGGTTTCCGCAGGAATCGATCTATTTCGATGGCTGCATTGCCGGCACCCGCGCGCGTATTCAACTGGAGCCCGGTGCGCGCTTCATCGGCTGGGAAACCACGGTGCTCGGGCGGCCGGCCAGTGGCGATGAGTTCACCCAGGGTACGATCACGCAGCGCCTCGACATCTATCGCGACGGCGAGCCGCTGTTCCTGGATGCGGTGCAGCTCACCGGTGACAGCGAACTGCGTACCGGCGTGGCGGGCCTCGATGGCCGCACCGCCATGGCCACGATGGTCGCGACGCCGGTTGATGCCGAGTGGGTGGCGATGATTCGGGAACGGGTGAAACCGAGAACCGGTGAACGGTTCGCGGTAACGCTCAAGGACGATCTGCTGGTGTGCCGCTTCATCGGTGACCAGGCCCTGCATGCGCGGCACCTGTTCGAGCAGGTGTGGCGCATCCTGCGGCCACTGATGCTCGGCCGCCCGGCCTGCCCGCCGCGTATCTGGAGCACCTGATTAACGTACAGCGCGGATACAGAGTCACACGCGTATCACTACGAAAGAGACGGAGACAGGGTATGGACCTCTCGCCGAGAGAAAAAGACAAGCTGGTGTTGTTCACCGCCGGACTGCTCGCCGAACGGCGCAAGGAGCGCGGGCTGAAGCTCAACTACCCGGAGGCCGTGGCCTATATCTCCTGCGCCATCATGGAGGGCGCGCGCGAGGGGCGCAGCGTTGCCGAGCTCATGAGTTTCGGCACCACCCTGCTCACGCGCGAGGACGTGATGGAAGGGGTCCCCGAGATGGTCGACGAGGTCCAGGTCGAGGCCACTTTTCCCGATGGCACCAAGCTCGTCACCGTCCATCAGCCCATCGTCTAGGAGCGGTACCATGATTCCAGGAGAACTCCTGCCGGCCGACGGCGAGATTGAACTCAACGCGGGGCGTGCGACCTGTAAGGTCACCGTCGCCAATACCGGGGACCGGCCCATCCAGGTCGGTTCGCACTACCACTTCTTCGAGACCAACCCGGCGCTGGATTTCGACCGCGCCGCGACCCGCGGCTACCGGCTGAACATCCCGGCCGGTACCGCCGTGCGCTTCGAGCCCGGCCAGTCGCGCGAGGTGGAACTGGTGGCCTATGCCGGTGAGCGCAAGGTCTACGGTTTCCGCGGCGACGTGATGGGCGCGCTGGAGGGAGACGCGTAATGGCGAAGATTTCACGTCAGGCCTACGCCGAGATGTACGGCCCCACTGTCGGCGACCGCGTGCGCCTCGGCGATACCGCGCTCGTCATCGAGGTGGAACAGGACCACACCGTGTACGGCGACGAGGTGAAGTTCGGCGGCGGCAAGGTGATCCGTGACGGCATGGGGCAGAGCCAGCGGCTCTCGGCCGAGGTCGTCGACGTGGTCATCACCAACGCGCTGATCCTCGATCACTGGGGAATCGTCAAGGCCGATATCGGCATCAAGAACGGGCGCATTGCCGGTATCGGCAAGGCCGGCAACCCCGACGTACAGCCCGGCGTCAACATCGTCGTCGGTCCCGGTACCGAGGCCATCGCCGGCGAGGGCCAGATCGTCACCGCGGGCGGCATCGATGCCCATATCCACTTCATCTGTCCGCAGCAGGTGGAAGAGGCCCTGATGTCCGGGGTGACCACCATGCTCGGCGGCGGCACAGGGCCGGCCACCGGCACCAACGCCACCACCTGCACGCCCGGGCCCTGGAACATGCATCGCATGCTGGAGGCGGCCGACGCGCTGCCGATGAACCTCGGCTTTCTCGGCAAGGGCAATGCGAGCCTGCCGGAGCCGGTGCGCGAGCAGGTCGCGGCCGGGGCGATCGGGCTGAAACTGCACGAGGACTGGGGCACGACCCCAGCGGCCATCGACAACTGCCTCACGGTCGCCGAGGAGATGGACGTGCAGGTGGCGATCCACACCGACACGCTGAACGAGTCCGGCTTCGTCGAGGACACGCTGGCCGCCTTGAAGGGCCGCGTGATCCACACCTATCACACCGAGGGCGCCGGCGGCGGGCATGCCCCCGACATCATCCGCGCGGCGGGTGAGGCCAACGTGCTGCCGTCCTCCACCAACCCAACGCGGCCCTACACGGTCAACACGGTGGACGAACACCTCGACATGCTGATGGTGTGTCACCATCTCGATCCGAACATCGCCGAGGACGTGGCCTTCGCCGAGTCCCGCATCCGCCGCGAGACCATCGCCGCCGAGGACATCCTGCACGACCTCGGGGCCTTCTCCATGATCGCCTCCGACTCGCAGGCGATGGGCCGCGTGGGCGAAGTCATCACGCGGACCTGGCAGACGGCGCACAAGATGAAGGTGCAGCGCGGCGCACTGCCCGGCGATACCGCCAAGGCGGACAACCTGCGTGCCAAGCGTTTCATCACCAAGTACACGATAAATCCCGCCATCACCCACGGCATCGCCCACGAGGTGGGCTCCATCGAGGTCGGCAAGCTCGCCGACATCGTCATGTGGAAGCCGGCGTTTTTCGGTGCCAAGCCCTCGCTGATCATCAAGGGGGGCATGATCGCCGCGGCGCCCATGGGCGACCCGAACGCGTCCATCCCGACGCCGCAGCCGGTGCATTACCGCACCATGTTCGGCGCACTCGGCGGGGCCCGCCATGCCACCCGCGTGACCTTCGTCTCGCAGGCGGCGGTCGCGGCCGGCATTCCCGAACAGCTCGGGCTTGCCTCGCGCATCGTCGCCGTGAAAGGGACGCGCACCATCCGCAAGGCGGACATGATCCACAACACCTGGCAGCCGCACATCGAGGTCGACCCCCAGACCTACGAGGTGCGGGCCGACGGTGAACTCCTGACCTGCGAGCCCGCGACCGAGTTGCCGCTCGCCCAACGTTACTTCCTGTTCTGAGGTGACCCCATGCTGCATGTATCCGAACGTCTCGAGGCCTCACAGATTTCCGGGCGCGCGCCGTCGGCCGTGCTCGTCCTGCCTTTCGACCAGCGCCAGCGCAGCCGCTTTCGTGCCACGCTGCAGTTCGGTGGTGACGTTGCCGTGCATCTGCCGCGCGGTACCGTGCTGCGCGGCGGGGATTTCCTGCGCGTCGACGACGGCACGCTCATCGAGCTGCGCGCCGCGCCCGAACCCGTGTCGACCGTGACCAGCCCCGATCCCGTGCAACTCGCACGCGCGGCGTACCACCTCGGCAACCGTCACGTGCTGCTGCAGGTGGGGGAGGGCTGGCTGCGCTACCAGCACGACCACGTCCTCGACGAGATGGTGCGTGCCCTGGGCCTGCCCGTGCATTTCGAACGCGCCCCCTTCGAACCCGAGGGCGGTGCGTACCACGGTGGCCACCATCACCACGATGACGACGAGCCGCATGCACACGTCCACGCACCTCACGGGCATGCCGCACACGCCTAGTCTCACAGCGGACAGTGGCGGGGCCTCGCTGCACCTCTGGCAGCTGATCAGCCCGGCGCTGCCGATCGGGGCCTATTCCTACTCGGGCGGTCTCGAATACGCGATCGATGCCGGCTGGGTCGACTCGCGCGAGGGCGTACGGGCATGGGTCGGTGCACAGCTGCGCGAGGTGCTGGCCCGTCTCGACGTGCCGGTGCTGGCGCGGCTGCACGCCGCCTGCGCGGGCAGCGACACGGATATGGACACGCTCCGGCACTGGAACGCCGTGTTGCGTGCCAGCCGCGAGTCCGCCGAGTTACAGGCGGAGGACCTGCATCTGGGCAGTGCCCTGATCCGCCTCCTGATAGATCTCGACGTGGCGCGGGCGCGCGAATTCGAGGCCACCCCGGTCACCTTCGCCCTGGCCTTTGCGCTCGCCGGGTCGCACTGGGGCGTCGGTTTGCGCGAGGCCGCCGAGGGTTATCTCTGGGCCTGGTGCGAGAACCAGGTGGCCGCCGCCGTGAAACTGGTGCCGCTGGGGCAGACCGACGGGCAGCGCCTGTTGCTCGGCCTGATCGAGGATATTCGCAGCGCCGTGGACCTCGGCCTGGCGCTCGAGGACGACGCCATCGGTGCCTCGGCGCCCGGCGTGGCCATGGCCAGCGCCCTGCACGAGACCCAGTACACGCGACTCTTCCGCTCCTGAATCCACACGCGCGCTGTGCCGCGCCCGAACACGGAAACACGACATGAACGACGACAAGGCATTGAGAGTGGGTATCGGCGGCCCGGTGGGTTCCGGCAAGACCGCCCTGGTCGAATCGCTGTGCAAGGCGATGCGCGATCACTACCAGCTCGCCGTGGTGACCAACGACATCTACACCCAGGAAGACGCCCAGTTCCTGATGAAACACGGCGCACTGCCGGAAGATCGCATCATCGGCGTGGAGACGGGCGGGTGTCCGCACACCGCGATCCGCGAGGACGCCTCCATCAACCTCGCCGCCGTCACCGAGCTCAACCGGCGGTTCGGCAACCTCGACGTGGTCTTTATCGAGAGTGGCGGCGACAACCTCAGCGCCACCTTCAGCCCGGAGCTCTCCGATCTCACCCTCTACGTCATCGACGTCTGCGCCGGCGACAAGATCCCGCGCAAGGGCGGCCCTGGCATCACCAAGTCCGACCTGCTGGTGATCAACAAGACCGACCTCGCGCCCCACGTCGGCGCCTCGCTGGAGGTCATGGCGCGGGACGCGCGCACCATGCGCGGCGACAAGCCCTTCGTGTTCGCCAATGTGCGCGAGGGCGAGGGACTCGCTGCCATCATCGATTTCATCGTCGAGCGGGGCGTGCTTCCGCAGCGGGCGGCCTGAGGCCCGCGGCCTGCACCATGCCGGTGCATGCGCGCGGTGCATGCGCCGATTTCGCGCACCCTGATTGGGCAATTCCCCGGTTTTTCACGCGTTTGCCCCGTTTGCGGGCGCCCCGAAGAATGGCACGCATCCTGCTACAGGTGATAGCGACGCTTAACCACGTCTTTGTTGTCGGGGCACAACGCGTCAGACATCCGGGACGACGGCTTATGCAATTTTGTGCACAGGAGAACCCAAACCATGAAACTCGTAACTGCAATCATTAAGCCTTTCAAGCTCGATGATGTGCGCGAAGCCCTTTCGGAAATCGGTGTGCAAGGCATCACTGTGACCGAGGTGAAGGGTTTCGGTCGTCAGAAAGGCCATACCGAACTCTACCGTGGCGCGGAGTATGTCGTTGACTTCCTGCCGAAGGTGAAACTGGAAGTCGCGATCGACGACGGCATGCTGGACCAGGTCATCGAGTCCATCTCCAAGTCGGCCAACACCGGAAAGATCGGTGACGGCAAGATCTTCGTCTATCCGCTTGAGCAGGCCATTCGCATCCGTACCGGCGAGTCCGGTCCCGACGCGCTTTGATCGAATTCTAGTTAGCGGAGGAATTTAAAGTGGAAAACCAAATTTTTGAGTTGCAATACGCAATCGATACCTTCTACTTCCTGGTATCGGGCGCGCTGGTCATGTGGATGGCCGCCGGCTTCGCCATGCTGGAGTCCGGTCTGGTCCGTTCCAAGAGCACGACCGAAATCCTCACCAAGAACGTCGCGCTGTACGCGATCGCCTGCATCATGTACCTGATCCTCGGCTACGAGATCATGTATGACGGCGGCATGTTCCTGTCCGGCGTCATCGTGGGTGACGACTACGTTGCCGAAACCCTGGCCGCCTCGGCGGAAGCCGGTTTCGACGGTGGTGCCGTCTACTCGGGTGCTTCGGACTTCTTCTTCCAGGTCGTGTTCGTGGCGACCGCCATGTCCATCGTCTCCGGTGCCGTGGCCGAGCGCATGAAGCTCTGGGCCTTCCTGCTGTTCGCGGTCGTCATGACCGGTTTCATCTACCCGATGGAAGGCAGCTGGACCTGGGGTGGCAACGACGTGTTCGGCATGTACAACCTGGGCGACGCCGGCTTCTCCGACTTCGCCGGTTCCGGCATCGTGCACATGGCCGGTGCGGCCGCGGCCCTGGCCGGTGTGCTGCTGCTCGGCGCTCGCAAGGGCAAGTACGGCGCCAACGGCCAGATCAACGCGATCCCGGGTGCCAACCTGCCGCTCGCCACGCTGGGTACCTTCATCCTGTGGATGGGCTGGTTCGGCTTCAACGGCGGTTCCGTGCTGAAGCTGGGTGACATCGCCTCCGCCAACGCCGTGGCCATGGTGTTCCTGAACACCAACGCCGCTGCCGCCGCCGGTGCCGTCGCCGCCCTGATCGTGGCCCGCCTGATGTTCGGCAAGGCCGACCTGACCATGACCCTGAACGGCGCGCTGGCCGGCCTCGTGGCCATCACCGCCGAGCCGTCCACCCCGACCCCGCTGCTGGCCTCCATCTTCGGTGCCATCGCCGGTGTCATCGTGGTCTTCTCGATCGTGGCCCTGGACAAGATGAAGATCGACGATCCGGTCGGTGCCATCTCCGTCCACGGCGTGGTGGGCCTGTTCGGTCTGCTGATCGTGCCGATCACCAACGACGGTGCGGCCTTCGGTGGCCAGATCCTCGGCGCCCTCACCATCTTCGTCTGGGTGTTCGTGACCTCCCTGATCGTCTGGTTCATCATCAAGATGATCATGGGTATCCGCATCTCCGAGGAAGACGAGTTTGCGGGTGCCGACTTCTCCGAATGCGGTATGGAAGCCTATCCGGAGTTCACCGGCAGCAAGAAGTAAACTGCCTTCACAAGGTAGTCAGCAAGACGGGCCCCTCGGGGCCCGTCTTTTTTTTTGGGCGGTCCGTTGTCAGTGGTCAGTCGTCCGTTGTTAGAACCGGTGCCGTGCCATGTATCGTAGGCGCGCTGGAAGGCGCGAGAGTCATACTGTTCGGACAACGGACAACGGACAACGGACAACGGACAACGGACAACGGACAACGGACCAGCAAGTTGCATCCCCTGCGCCCGACCCGCTACCGTTAGCCGCATTCCCACACGGATCCTGATGCCACCCCCCATGTTCAAGGCCATCGATCTAGGCACGTCGCTGTTCGGCCCGGTCAGTTTCGAGGTCGGTGCCGGCGAGTGTCTCGTGCTGCGCGGCCCGTCGGGTGCCGGCAAGTCCCAGCTGTTGCGCGCGCTCGCCGACCTCGACCCCAGCGAGGGCGAGGTGTGGCTGGAGGGCCGTGAGCGCGGCACCGTGCCCGTGACCGAATGGCGCTGCCGGGTGGGCCTGTTGCCCGCCGAGCCGGCGTGGTGGTTCGAGACCGTCGGCGAACACTTCCAGGACCGCGGGCGCGTCGACGTCGCGTCCCTGGGTTTTTCCGAGCGCGTGTTCGACTGGGAGGTCACGCGTCTTTCCAGTGGCGAGCGCCAGCGGCTCGGCCTGCTGCGTCTTCTGGCCATGCAGCCGCAGGTGCTGCTCCTCGACGAGCCAACGGCCAATCTCGATGATGCCAACACCGACCGCGTGGAAGACCTCGTACGCGGTTACCTGGCTCGACACCCCGCCTGCGCGGTGTGGGTCAGCCATGACCCCGAGCAGGCCGATCGCATCGCCACGCGCGTGCTGGAACTGGCGGCGCGTGTGGAGGACGCGGCATGACCGCGGGGTGCGAGCCATGAACATGGAGCAGCTCTCGGTCTTCGAGCTCGGGATCGCCGCCACCCTGGTGGTGCTGCTCGCCATGCTCAACCTGGCACTGAAGCTAGGCCAGGCCCGCTCGCTCCTGGTCGCGGCGGTGCGCGCCACCGTGCAGCTGCTGCTGGTCGGCCTGGTGCTGAAGATCGTCTTCGACATCGGCCACTGGGGCTGGGTGGCCCTGATCTCGCTGTTCATGCTCTCGATGGCCGCCTACGAGGTGATGTCGCGGCAAAAGCGCCGATTTACGGGCGTGTGGGGTTACGGCGTGGGCGCGGTCTCCATGTTCGTCTCCTCGTTCAGCGTGACGCTGCTGGCCCTGTGGGTGATCGTCTCGCCCACGCCCTGGTACGAGCCGCAGTACGCCATTCCGCTGCTCGGCATGATCCTCGGCAACACCATGACCGGTATCGCAGTGGGCCTCGAGCGGCTTACCGACGCGGCGTGGCGGCAGCGTCGCGAGGTCGAGGGCCGGTTGCTGATGGGCGCGACCTGGGCCCAGGCCGTCGAGGATGCGCGCCGGGACGCGGCGCGGGCGGGGCTCACCCCCATCATCAATGCGATGGCGGCCTCGGGCGTGGTGAGCCTGCCCGGGATGATGACGGGTCAGATCCTGGCCGGGGCGCCGCCGGTGGAGGCCGTGAAATACCAGATCATGATCCTGTTCCTGATCGCCGTGGGCACGGGCCTCGGTGTGCTGACGGCCCTTTGGCTCGCGTCCCGTCGGCTGTTCGACGAGCGCCAGCGCCTGCGCCTGGATCGCCTCAAGGCGAAGACATGAAAAAGGCCCCGGCGGTGCCGGGGCCTGGATGAGTACGCCAAGGCGCCGCGCCCTCAGCCCATCAGTTTCCTGAGCATGAAGTTCGGCGTGGCACAGGCCGCGCGATGCACGGCGGCGTTGTAGTACTCGGTCTGAAACGGCAGTTCCTCGGCCTGTTCCTCGCGGGCGAACATCACGGGCAGGTCCTTGCAGGCCAGGGTGGCGCTCCACCAGCCGCTCGGGTACAGCGGCTGCGGGAAGGTGATGGTCATGACGTCGAGAAAGCCCGCCATGCGCATCATGTCGTGCATGGGCTTGATGATGCGGTCGGTGTGGTAGAGGGGCGACTCGCTCTGCTGCACCACGAGGCCGTTGGGTGCGAGCGCCTTGTGCACGTCCTCGAAGAACGGGCGCGAGAACAGGCCCTCGGCCGGACCCACCGGGTCGGTGCTGTCGACGATGACCACGTCCACGGAGCCCGGCTCGAGGTCCTTCACGTACTTGATGCCGTCCTCCCACAGCAGCGTGGCGCGCGGGTCGCTGTTGGACTCGCACAGCTCGGGGAAGTATTCCTCGGACAGGCGCGTGACGCGCTCGTCGATGTCCACCTGCACGGCCGACTCGATGCCCGGGTGCTTCAGGACCTCGCGCAGGGTGCCGCAGTCGCCGCCACCGATGATCACCACGCGCTTCGGGTTCGGGTGGCTGAACAGCACCGGGTGACTCATCATCTCGTGATAGAGGAAGTTGTCGTAGGTCGAGACCATGGTGCAGCCGTCGATGATCATGAGCTTGCCGTAGGTCTCGGTGTCATAGATCTCGATCTTCTGGAACGGGGTCTGTTCCTCGTGCAGCTTCGCCTTGATCTTCAATGAGAAGGCGGAGCCCTCGGCTTCGTGAATTTCCGTGAACCAGCGATCATCAAGCGACATGCGAAAAGCTCCCGTGGGCCAGGGTCAAAACGCGTATTATACGCACTACACTCTCGCGGCAGGCTACCGCTAAATACAGCATAAAAGGCTCAAGGTTAGGCATCGATGACGGACTGGACCCTGGACAAGGCCCGACAGCTCTACGGGATCGACAACTGGAGCGGCGGTTACTTCGCCGTGGACGCGCGCGGGCACGTGGGCATGCGCGCCCATCGCGACGGTACGCTCAAGGTGGACCTGCAGCGCCTGGCCGACGAGCTGCGCGAGCAGGGCCTGCGCCTGCCCGCCCTGGTGCGTTTCCAGGACATCCTGCACGACCGGGTCGACACACTGTGCAACGCCTTCACCCAGGCCATGGACGAGGTGGATTACCGCGGCGGCTACACGGCGATCTATCCCATCAAGGTCAACCAGCAGCGCAGCGTGGTGGAGCAGATCCTCGCCCACGGCGGCAGCCGCGTGGGGCTCGAAGCCGGCAGCAAGCCGGAGCTCCTCGCTGTGCTGGCGCTCGCGCGCCCCGGCGGGGTGATCGTGTGCAACGGCTACAAGGACCGCGAATACCTGCGCCTGGCGCTGCTCGGGCGCATGCTCGGCCAGCGCATCTACATCGTGGTGGAGAAGCCCTCCGAGCTCGAACTGGTTATCCAGGAGGCGCGCGACCTCGGCGTGCGCCCGTTGCTCGGCATGCGCGTGCGCCTGGCCTCCATCGGGGCGGGCAAGTGGCAGAACACCGGCGGCGAGAAGGCCAAGTTCGGTCTCTCGGCTTCGCAATCGCTCCGGCTGCTCAAGCGGCTCGAGGACGAGGGCATGCTCGACTGCATGGGGCTGCTGCATTTCCACATGGGCTCGCAGATCGCCAACATCCGCGACATCCAGCGCGGCATGCGCGAGGCCGGGCGCTTCTACCAGGAACTGCGCCGGCTGGGCGCCGACATCCACGTGGTCGACGCCGGCGGCGGCCTGGGTATCGATTACGAAGGCACGCGTTCGCGCCACGACTGCTCCATGAACTACAGCGTGCAGGAGTACGCCCGCAATATCGTGCGCACCCTGCACGAGACCTGCCTGGAGCACGACCTGCCGCACCCGGAGATCTTCACCGAGTCCGGCCGCGCGCTCACTGCGCATCATGCCGTTCTCGTCACCAACATCACGGACATCGAGCGCCTCGGCGCCGACGAGCCCGCGCCGCCCGCGGACGACGACGAGCCGCTCATCCTGCAGGACCTGTGGAGCCTGTACGAGAACCGCGACGGGATCTCGGCCACCGAGATCTACCACGACGCGGCGCACTGGTTGAGCGAGGCGCAGACCATGTACGCACACGGCGTGTTCTCGCTGGAACAGCGCGCGCGCGCCGAGGAGCTTTACTTCGCCATCTGCCGGCGGTTGCTGGAGAACAGGGAGGGGCAGAGCCGCGTGCAGCGCGAGATCCGCGAGGAACTCAACGAGAAGCTGGCGGATAAATACTTCTGCAACTTCTCCGTGTTTCAGTCCATCCCGGATGTGTGGGCCATCGAGCAGATCTTCCCGATCATGCCGCTGTCGCGCCTGGACGAGGCGCCCACCCGCCGCGCCGTGTTGCAGGACCTGACCTGCGATTCGGACGGGCGCATCGACCGTTATGTCGAAGACGACGGGATCGAGCCGACCCTGCCGCTCCATGCGGTCGCGCCCCAGGACGACTATCTGATCGGTATCTTTCTGGTGGGGGCCTACCAGGAGATCCTCGGCGACCTGCACAACCTGTTCGGAGACACGGACTCGATCAACGTGGAGCTCACCGACGACGGCTACCGGCTGGTGGAGCCCGAGTTCGGCGATACGGTGGAGGAACTGCTGCGCTACGTGCACTTTGACACCGATGCCCTGCTCGAGGCCCTGCGCAGCAAGGTCGATGCCCTGGAGATCGATGTCGATACGCGCGCCGCGCTCATCGAGGAACTGGAAGCGGGACTCGCCGGCTACACCTACCTCGAGGACTGAGACGTGGCTGCGCTCACAGCGCGGGGCGCGAGGGGTGGTGCGATTGGCACGATTCTGGTATTACCACTGCAATAACAAGAAAACCCTCGAGAATTGCAGCTTTGATGCACTAAAGGATCGGATATGAATGACATGTTGGTCGATATCGTGGCGTACGCGGGCCTTGCGGTCTTCGTGCTCGGCGACCTGATGATCGCTTCGGCCGCCTATCGACGCGGGGGCCTCATCATGGGCCTGATCGGTCTCATCCCGGTCCTCAACTTCTATCACGTCGCCGTCGCCTGGACGGACAACAAGACCCGCAACGGTTTTCTCATGCTGGTGGCAGGTGCGCTGGCCGTGGCCGCCGCATTCTACGGCGGTGCCGATGAGACGGTGAGCGAGAAGGCACGCCAGGTCGGCGAGCAGGCAGGCGTGGAAGTGCCGGAGATCCGCATGCCGGTTCGCGCGCCGAGCGAGGTCGAGGCGCCCAACCAGGCCGAGGTCGAGGCCGCGGGCATCGACACCGAGGAGTCCGTGCTGGACCGTTCGGACTACATCGAGGGTTTCGAGGTGCAGCCGCTGCCGCCCGAGGATACCCAGGCCGCAGCCGTGAAGGAGATCGAGCGCGCCTGGTACCCCGTCTGCCCCGCCGACCTGCCGGGCCGCGAGGGCAAGCCGCTGCGCCTGACGACGCTCGAGGGGCGCGTGCTCGAGGGCAAGCTCGCCGGCGTGGAAGAGGTCTCGCTGGTGCTGGAACAGTATGTGTCCGGCGGTATCGTCAACTTCGAGTACAAGTTCGACAACCTCGAGCGCATCGAGGTCTACGAGAAGAAGCGCGGGCCGGTCCCGGCCGCCGTCGACTGCACGCCTCCGCCGCCCCCGCCGGCACCGGAAGCCCCGGCGGCCACGACCGGGACCCCGGCAACCGAGAGCCCGGCCGAGCCGGTCTCCGCGCCTGTGGTGCTGCCGCCGCCGACGGAAGAGGCACAGGCTGCCGAGGGCGGCTGAGCCGACCAACCCGATCGAGAGTCAGACCCCATGCACGTCTACGTTTATCGCAGTCCGCTGCGTGCCGACACCTACCTGTACCTGAAGGAAAAGGACAGCTTCGACGACCTGCCCGAAGAACTGATGAAGCTCTTCGGAGAGCCGGTCTTCGCGCTGGAGTTCGAGTTTACGCCCGAACGCCGGCTCGCCCAGGAAGATCCGGCGAAGGTAAGGGCCAATCTGGAGAGTCAGGGGTTCCACCTGCAGATGCCCCCGGCTCCCGGGAAACCGACGGCCGAAGAACTGCTGGCGCGGCTCGCCAACGGCAACTGAGCCTTCTCAGGGACGCAGGCCGCGTTCCAGATCCCCGCGTTCGATGCGCCAGGTGGCGTGGCAGGCAACGCATTTGCCCAGCGTGTCACCGAGCTGGCGCAGGGCGTGCTGCCTGTCGCCCAGGGTCTCCAGGTCCATGGCGATCTGGTCGAAGTCGGCGTGGGTGCTGCGTCCGAGCTGCCGGAACTCCAGCGGCAGCTGCTGCATCACGGCGGGGGGCACGTCGCCCATCGCGCCGAGCCCCAGTCCACGCGCCGCCGCAATCGCCGCATCGAGATTTTCGCCCGCCAGGCCGGCGGTGATCTGCTGCACGCCCTCGAGGAACATCCGCATCTCTGCCAGCACCAGGTCGCGGCCGGCGTCATCCATGTAGACGACCGTGCGTGAGTCGGGGTCGGGCGACGTCACCGGCGCCTCCGCCTGTGCGGTGGATACGGTGGCAAGAAGGGTCGCGAGGATCAGACCGGAACAATGTCGCATGGGGTGTCCTTTCAGGCTTGGGGATGAATCGGGAGGGTTGCGTCCTCGCCACGGTGGCGCGGCCACAGCACGGGCCACAAGCGCAGGGCGAACAGCAGCAGCGAGAGCCAGAGCAGCGCGTAGGCCAGGGCAAAGGTGATGAACAGGCGGTTGCGTTTGTGCATGACGACATCTGGTACGGTGATCGGTGGATTCAGCTTAGGTGACGTGGCAGTCGGCATCATTGATGCATATCAAGTACATCTTATAATGGCCCGTGTCCACCCGCGGCGTTTCTGGGGTTACTTGCGCCCGGCACGCGCTTGGGGATAAATGCGGGCTCGCCGCGCACCGTGACCGCCCGGTATTTTTGCGCGGCGCCCGCCGGTGGTAAGGTGCGCTGCATGGCGGCCCGCAGGGGCCACGTATCGAAGAGGTTTGCAATGTCCACACGCGAGATCGACCTGACCCGAGACGACCTGGGGGTGGCCCCGCACAGCTACGCCTTCTATGAGTTGCGCGAGCTGCGCCACGGTGAATCGGCCGTCATCCGGATGAATGAAGAGCCGGACATCATGATGAAGAGCCTGGAGATCCAGCTGCGCCGCGGTATCCATTGGGAGGTGACCGAGGCCGGTCCGCCGGTGTGGACCGTCAGCGTGCAGCGCCGCGACGATGTCGACGCGGCGGATCTCGTCGACCTGCTCACGCGCGACCACCTGCGCATCGACAAGCTGTTTGCCAAGGCCCTGCACCTGACGAACGCGAACAATGTCGAGGAGGCGATTCCCTACTTCCGGCAGTACGCCGAGGCCCTGCGCCGACACCTCGGCGTGGAGGACGAGCTGCTGGTGCCCCGCTTCGACCTGCCGCGCCGCCCGGGCGGCGACGATCCCACCTCCATCATGTTGCACGAGCACCAGCAGATCCTCGAGCAGACGGTGATGATGGAAGAACTCATCGACAGCGGCATGGGCGATGCCGGCATGCTGGCGCCGTTCTTTGCCATGCTCTCAGGCCAGCTCGCCAAGCACGAGTACCGCGAGGAAGAGAATCTCTTCCCGCACTGGAAGCGCCTGATGAGCAACATGCAGGGCGAGGAAGAAAAGATCTTCCAGGAAGTGCGCGAGAAGATCGGCGACGTGCGCTAGCGGCGACGCACCTCAGGCGGCCGGCGTCCCCGTGGCGCCGGCCCAGAACAGTCCGGCGGCCAGCAGACCGCCGGTGAGCAGCACCAGCACCACGTTCTGCCCCAACACCGGGACCAGCGCTTCGAGCTGGTCGTGATGTTTCAGGGCGCCCCGTACCACGTGTATCGCCAGCGGCAGCGTGGCCAGGGCCAGCAGTGCCGTGACCGGCAGCAATCCCGTTCCCCAGGCCAGCATCACGCTGGCATAGCTCAGCACGACGAACCCCGCGAACACGCGCGCGCTGATGCCCGTGCCGGCCACGATGGGGAGGTGGCGACGCCCCGCGTCCGCATCCGCCTCCCGGTCCGGGAACTGGTTCAGCAGCAGCAGGTTGTTGGTCAGGAAGAACAGCGGCAGGGCTGCCACCAGCAGGCGGATATCGAAGTGGCCCAGCAGCACCACCCCGGTGCCGGCCACGATCACGGGCCCGAAGCCCAGCCCGGGGGCAACCAGGCATAGCCAGGGACTGCGGTTGATCCACGGCGTGTAGGCCACCACCAGCACGACGCCTGCAAGACCCAGTGCCAGCGCGGCCGGGCCGCCCACATGGACCAGGTAAAGTCCCAGCCCGATGGTTGCGGCCAGCGTCACCAGCCCCATGGCCAGCGCCGCGCCGGCCCATTCCGGGCGTTGCGGCAGGACGCCACTGCCTCCGCTGAAGGGCGTGCGCACCGTGTGCAGGTCGAGCCCGCTGCGAAAGTCGGCGTATTCGTTGAGGCTGTTGACCGAGACATGGGCGAGGACGGCGGCGAGCAGGGCCAGTCCGGCATGGGTCCAGTGTGTCTCTCCCGGCAGCCAGGTCGCCGCCGCAATGCCGTTGAGTGAAGCCACCACGGCCAGTAGCAGGAAGGGGGCGCGGGCGATACCGGCGAGCGCGCGCAGCATGAGTCAGCCCCGGTTGCGCATGTGATCGGCGGTCTTGAAGAAGGCGTCCTTGAGCGCGTCGCGCAACGCCTCGTCCGTCACCTGTTCGTCCAGTGCCTGGTTCATGCACAGCAGCCACTGGTCGCGTTCGGCCTCGGCGATGGGGAATGGCAGGTGGCGCCGGCGCAGCATCGGATGCCCGTACTCGTCCCAGTACAGCGGGGGCCCGCCCAGCCAGCCGGAGAGGAACTTGTAGAGCTTGTCGGCAGAGCCCGACAGGTCCTGCGGGTGCAGGCGGCGGATTTCCCAGGCTTCCGGCAGCGTGTCCATCAGCGCGTAGAATCGGTCCACCAGGCGGCGCACGGCTGCATCGCCGCCGAGGCGGTCGTAGGGCGTGGGTGCGTCAGGCTGTTCGTTCGGTGCGGTCATGAGGCTCTCGGGCTTGGCAGCGGGCGAGCCCACTATACCCAGTGGCCGGAACCCCGGCCAGCATCAGGCCGGCGGCTCCAGTTGTTCCGGCGCCTCGTCGCCCGCATCGCGTCCGGGCCAGCTGCGCAGGTGGAGATCCCGCTGCGGGAACGGGATCTCGATCCCCTCGCGACGGAACGCGCGGAAGATCTCGAAGTTGAGTTCGCTGACCGTGTTGAGGCGCTCGTCCACCTTGCGGATGAAGCAGCGCAGCTCGAAGTCCAGCGAGCTGTCGCCAAAGCGGCGGAACAGTACGCGCGGTTCGGGCACATCCGGGTCGCCGGTGACGACCAGCGGGTGCTGCGCGGCCACGGCGATCAGCACGTCGCGCACCTGGTCGGGATCGGAGTTGTAGGACACACCCACCGGCACCACGACGCGCCCGAACTGGTCGGCCAGCATCCAGTTGGTCACCTGCTGGGCGATGAGCTCCGAGTTGGGCACGATCACGTCCGCGCGGTCGAAGGTCTGGATCTGGGTCGAGCGGATGTTGATGCTCTTGACGTAACCCTCGGTGTTGCCCGCGACGATCCAGTCGCCACGGCGAATCGGGCGTTCGAACAGGAGTATCAGGCCCGAGACGAAGTTGTTCACCACGTTCTGCAGCCCGAAACCGATACCCACCGACAGCGCGCCGGCGATGATCGCGAGGTTCTGCATCTCGAAGCCCGCCACCGACAGGGCGATCAGGATGGACACGGCGATGCCGGTGTACCCGGTGACGGAGGCGATGGCCTCGCGTGCCCCCTGGTCGAGGCGCGTGTGCCGCAGCCAGCGTGGCAGCACGCGCTGCTTGACGTAGCGTGTCAGGTTGAGCAGCAGTGCCAGCGCGAGGATGCCGCCGAGCAGGTAGGCGGGTACGACCTGCAGCGAGCCCACCGAGAACCCGCTGGTGATATAGGGCAGTACCAGGCTGCGTCCCTGTGCCGTCAGCCCCCAGGCCAGCATCGCCCAGGCGGCGAATGCGCCCCAGACCACCAGCAACACCAGCAGCCGTACCCAGGGCAGCCCCGGGAACAGGTTCCCGGGCTCGAGGCCGAGACGCGCGCGCAGGCGACGCTGCCATCCGAGTCGCCCTTCGTCCAGGCCGTCGAACAGGTCGGTGAGCAGTCCGGAGAGGACGAGCCCGATGCCGAGCCCGAAGAGCGTACCGGTCAGGCCCATCAGCAGGTACTCGGCAAAGTTGCGGTAGCCAAGGTACTCGGCGACCAGCACGGCCATCAGCGCGCCCATGAGCATGAGGCGTGTGCTGCGGCCGAACAGGGCCCAGCTCAGGCGCCGGATGATCCAGACGATGACCACCAGGTTGAGGATCAGGGCGGTGCCGTAGATCGCGCGCGCGAGCAGGTAGAGTTCCGGAACGAGGGCATCGCGGATGCTGGTGCTGAAGACGAGGTGACCGATCAGCGCCAGTGCGGCCAGGATTTCGAGGCGATGACCCAGGGCGCGCGCCGCCTCCGGCGGGCGGGTGAGCCAGTCGATCGCCGGCGCGTGCGGTGTCAGCAGGAGGCTGATCAGCGACAGGGTGAGCGCGAACAGCGTCGCGCCGATCGCTGCGAAGGTCACGAACGGCATCGGCTCGAGCGGCAGCGCCCAGAGCAGGTAGCCGGTGGCGCCGGCCAGGGCCAGCCACAGTGGCAGGTCGCGCCGGGCCTGCACCCTCAGTGCCAGCCCGAAGGCGGCGGCCATGCCCAGGCTCTCGCTGACCACCGTCTGCGGCCGCTTCATGACGTGCCGCAAAAGCCATCCGAGTGCGCCGCCCAGCACCGCGGCCAGGGCGGTGAGCAACCACTGGACCAGGTCGGGTAGCCCGCGGGCGGTTTCCAGTTCGTAAAACTGCCAGAACGACTCGAACCAGAGTCCCGGCGCCGCGAGGTTGCCCTGGATGACGGCGTAGATGTTTGGTCCGCGCGCCAGAAGGCGGCTGGCGAGGATCGCCTGCTGGCCTCGCGTGAGTCCGGTCGCGATTTCCTGTGACTGGGCCACGAGCAGGCGGCAGCTGGCGAGGCGCTGCTCGAGGGCGTCGCGCTGGGCCTGGAGGTCCTTGCGGCCCTGGACGATGTCACGGGGCTCCCCGGCCTGTGGCTCACCGAGCGAGGTCAGCGTCTCGTCGAGCTTGGCGAGGTTTTCCTCGGCGCCGGTGGTGCAATGCTGCGCGCGGCTGCGGATCTCGTTGACCCGCTTGAGGGCGCTGCTGATCGCCTCGACCTTGGCCACGTCCGGGTCGACGGGCAGCAGCTCCGAGTCCACGGTCTCCAGGGTCTGGGAGGCCTCGGCCAGCCAGGCGGCCTCCTCGTCCTGATCCGGGGTGGCCAGCGCGGGCATCAGCCAGGCGCCGATGAGTAGGATCAGTAGGAACTGTTTGATTCCAAGTCGTTCAAACACCCGAATATTTCCCTTACGTGACAGGTGGGGGGCCGCGCTGGGTGAAAAAATCATCATTTTTTACCGTTCGAGGTCCCGAAACCCCGTTTTTTTTCAAAAATCGCCCCGGCGTTCCAGTATAATACGCCGCCTTTACCTTACGCCCCCCGGAATACTTTTGTGATCGAAAATCTTCGCAACATCGCCATCATCGCCCACGTCGACCACGGCAAGACCACGCTGGTCGACCAGCTCCTGAAGCAATCCCAGACGCTGGACGAGCGCACGCAGCTCGAAGAGCGCGCCATGGACTCCAACGCCCTGGAAAAGGAGCGCGGCATCACCATCCTGGCCAAGAACACGGCCATCAAGTGGGGCGAGTACCGCATCAACATCGTCGACACCCCCGGCCACGCCGACTTCGGCGGCGAGGTCGAGCGCGTGCTGTCGATGGTGGATTCCGTGCTGCTGCTGGTAGACGCCGTCGACGGCCCCATGCCGCAGACCCGCTTCGTCACCCAGAAGGCGCTGGCCCGCGGCCTCAAGCCCATCGTGGTCATCAACAAGATCGACCGTCCGGGTGCGCGTGCCGACTGGGTGCTGGACCAGACCTTCGACCTGTTCGACCGCCTGGGGGCGACCGATGAGCAGCTCGACTTCCCGGTGATCTACGCCTCGGGCCTCAACGGCTACGCGGGCGAGGACGACAGCGTGCGCAGCGGTGACATGACCCCGCTGTTCCAGGCCATCGTCGACAAGGTGCATCCGCCGCAGGTCGACATCGAGGGCCCGTTCCAGATGCAGGTCTCGCAGCTCGACTACAACAGCTACGTCGGCGTGATCGGCATCGGCCGCATCACCCGCGGCCGCGTGAAGAGCAACATGCCGGTGGCCATCGTGGACCGCGACGGCAAGCGCCGCAACGGCCGCATGCTGCAGATCTTCGGCTTCCTCGGCCTCGATCGCGTGGAAGTCCCGGAGGCCACCGCCGGCGACATCATCGCCTTCACCGGTATCGAGGAGCTGTTCATCTCCGACACGCTCTGCGACCCGAACGCGGTCGAGGCCCTGGCGCCGATGACCGTGGACGAGCCGACCGTGAGCATGACCTTCCAGGTCAACACCTCGCCGTTCGCCGGCAAGGACGGCAAGTTCATCACCAGCCGCCAGATCAAGGAGCGCCTGGACCGCGAACTGCTGCACAACGTGGCGCTGCGCGTCGAGCAGCAGGCCGACCCGGACAAGTTCAAGGTCTCCGGGCGCGGCGAGCTGCACCTGTCCGTGCTGATCGAGAACATGCGCCGTGAGGGCTACGAGCTCGGCGTCTCGCGTCCCGAGGTCATCGTGCGCGAGGTGGACGGCGTGAAGGAAGAGCCCTACGAGCAGCTCACCGTCGACGTCGAGGAACAGCACCAGGGCGGCGTGATGGAGAAACTCGGCGAGCGCGGCGGCGACCTGAAGAACATGGTGCCGGACGGCCAGGGCCGCGTGCGCCTGGACTATATCATCCCGGCGCGCGGCCTGATCGGCTTTCGCACCGAGTTCCTCACCGCCACCCAGGGCACCGGCCTTATCTACTCGGTGTTCGACCACTACGGTCCGGTGAAGAAGGGCAGCTTCGGCAGCCGCATCAACGGCGTGCTCATCGCCAACGGTCCGGGCAAGGTCCTGGCCTACGCCCTGTTCAACCTGCAGGACCGTGGCCGCCTGTTCATCGGCCCCGGCGAAGAGGTCTACGAGGGCATGGTCATCGGCATCCACTCGCGCGACAACGACCTGGTGGTCAACCCGCTCAAGGCCAAGCAGCTGACCAACATCCGCGCTGCGGGCACCGATGAAAACCTGATCCTCACCCCGCCGATCCGCATGAGCCTCGAGCAGGCGCTCGAGTTCATCGACGACGACGAGCTCGTGGAAGTCACCCCGAACCATATCCGCCTGCGCAAGAAACTGCTGGCCGAGAACGACCGCAAGCGCGCCTCGCGCCAGGCGGGGTAACTGTGACGGGGTTTGTGGAGGGTCTCTCCCCAAACCCCGGTTGCGGGTGCTAAGATGCTGTTTAGAAAACGATAACGGCATCTTGCCGACCACCACGTAACGCCGCCTGGAGGGCACTTGATGGAGGCCGACGCTCAAGTCGAAATCAAGAAGCCGCGCATCCTCATCGTCGACGACTCGAAGACGATGCGGCGCGCCATGCGGCGCCTGCTGGTGCAGGATTTCGACGTGGTCGAGGCCGAGGATGGCAAGCAGGCCTGGGACCTCATCTCCGAGGACCAGGACATTCAGGCCGTGTTCTCCGACCTGGTGATGCCGAAGAAGAACGGCTTCGAGCTGCTGCGCCAGGTACGCGAGTCCATCCACAGCCGCATCAACCAGTTGCCGGTGGTCATCATCACCGGGCACAACGACGACGAGCGCATGCATCGCCAGGCGATGATGCTCGGCGCGACCGATTTCATCACCAAGCCCTTCGACGCGATGCAGCTCAAGGCCCGTGCCCGGGCCTGCGTCAAGTTCGACGAGACCACCCGCAAGCTCGAAGACGCGCGCAACATCATCGAGACGCAGTCGACCATCGACCCGCTCACGCGTCTGGCCAACAAGCTCTATTTCAAGCAGCACGGTTCCGAGCTGATCTCCTTCGCCCTGCGTCACGACAAGCCGCTGTCCATCCTGCGCATGTCGGTGGACAAGTACGACGTGCTGTTCAAGAAGAAGGGGCGCGAGATCGCCGAGCGCATCCTGGTCAACGTGGCCAAGATCATCGCCAATTCCGTGCGTCAGGAGGACACGGTGGCGCGCATCGGGCTGGCGCAGTTCGGGGTGCTCATGCCGGGGGCGGACGAGGCCACCGCGCGCAAGATCGCCAACCGCATGCACCAGCTCATGCAGAAGACCGGGTACCGGCTGGGCAACACCCGTTTTCGCATGACCATGAGCGCGGGCCTGGTCTCGCCGGCGCTGTCAGCCGACCTCGATTTCGACGAGGTGCTGAAGGTCGCGGACAGCCGCCTGTCCAAGGCTATGTCCGCGGGCGGCAACAAGCTGATCTTCGAGGAGCCGGAAGCGGCGGCCGGGGCTCGCCGGGGCGAGGGGGCCGATCGGCCGCGGCCGAAGAACCTGCTGTCGGTGGAGGAGGCGCTGGTGCTGCTGAAGTCGGGCGAGACGGCCAAGCTGGCCGAGCAGGCCCACCTGCTGGTGGACAAGATCTACCCGCTCATGCAGTTCGCCAACAACGAGCTGCGCCTGGGCATCGACGGCAGCCTGATGATGCTGCGCGAGCGCCTGGATCACATCATGCGAGAGCGGATTGTTTCGGATCAGCGCTGAGCTGCTGGAAGATGCCCGCGAGTTTCGCCGCCGCCGGCCCGCAGTTCATCGGGTCGCGTACCACCAGGAACATCGAGACGTGATAGCTGCCGCCGGCCTGCAGCTTGATCGGTTTCACCTCGCCGTGTTCGATGGCGTGCTTGACCAGGTGTGACGGCAGCCAGCTGAAACCCAGTCCCGCCTTTACCAGGGTGAGCGCCGTATGCAGGGTCGCCACAGACCACTGCCGTTCCGAGCGCACCCACGCCCCGCTGCTCTGAAACTGTCCCGCGGCGCCCTGCACGATGATCTGCAGGTGGCGGGAGAGGTCCTTGGGCAGCAGTTTCCGTTTGATGTCGTGCAGAGGGTGGCGTGGCTGGGCCACGGCCACGTACTCGATGGTGGTGATCGGTTCGCCCTTGAACCCCTCCGGCAGCTCGCTGGCCAACGCCAGGTCGGCGTCGCCCGACTTCAACGCGCGCTGCACGCCCAGCGTAGCCACCTCGCGCAGATTGATCTGCGCGGGGGTGCCGGCATCTTCGAAGCGCCGCAGGGCTTCGAGCAACAGGTTGGTCGGAAAGCCGGCGTCGACCACGAGGTTGATGGTGGTGTCGTCGTGCTTGCGCAGGTCCAGCGCCAGGCTTTCCAGCTTCTCGGCCTCGGCCATGAGCTGGCGCGAGCGGTCGAGCAGGATATTGCCGGCCTCGGTGACCTGGACGCGACCGTTCTCCCCCTCCTCGACGAGCTGGATCTGCAGCTTGTCTTCGAGCTTGTGTAATGCGAAGCGGATGGCCGAGGCGCTCAGTTCCATGTGCTCGGCCGCACCGGAGAAGCTGCCGTGGTCGGCCAGCGACTGCAGCGCCTGCCATTGATCGAGGGTGATGCGGGGTGTGCCCATATGCGGTGCCGTTATCCTTGTTTCGGCCTACTATAGCGGCAAGGCCGCGTCACGTGCGAGGTGTTGGCCGATCAATCGTCGTCGTCGGGCGACAGGCGGGAGAGCATGCACATGCCGCCGATCATGCCGCGGACCCGTCGGCGCAGTTCCTCGGTCAGTGCGTCACCCGGTGTGTCGGGGTCGGCCTCCAGCGGCCACAACTTGAGGCGCGTTGTGGCGGGTAGCGGCCGTGCGGCCTCACCGGTGGCGGCATCGAAGTGCACGATCAGGTCCGCCCATTGCTTATCCGGCTCGCCGAGCGCGGCCGTGCTCCCGGTCTCGGCCGTCTGCGGTTCGAGGGCGGCGGCCCGGGCCTCGAGCCAGTCAGCGCCCAGTTCATTGGCCAGCCGTGCCGCGGTTGCCGCCGCCTGACCGTTGCGGTCGAGGAATACCACCTGTGCCTTGCGTTTGTACATGGGCCAATGTCACCTTTGATTACGCGGCCTGCGGCGCGTCAGCGGGTCGCTTGGCGGCCGAATCGGGTTAGGATATCCGCATGATCAAGCGCAAGTTTACCGCCCTGCTGGTCTCGCTGGTGTTGTTGCTGATGCTCTACCCAGCATTCCAGTGGCTACCGCACGGAATTGTGCTGCACAATCTGGCGTTTACGCTGGTGGTGCTGGCCACCCTCTATGCCATGGAGCATTCCCGCCTCGCGCTGGTCGGCGCGCTGGTGCTCGTGGTGATCGCGCTCGCCGGAACCTGGACGGGCCGACTCACCCAGGCGGACTGGCCCGTGTGGATCGGCATGGGCGCGGCGGCCGTGCTGTTCATCTACACGGCCTGGGTGCTGCTACGGGAGGTGCTGCGCAGTGACCGGGTGACGGTCGACACGCTGGCGGGCGGGGTCGTCGTGTACCTGTTGATCGGGGTGATCTGGGCCTTCGCCTACGTGCTAGTGGCCCTGGTCGACCCGGCCGCGCTCCACTACGCCGCAGGTTCCGGGCTGTCCGGTGTCGGCGGCTTCGACGATTTCCATACCTACCTGTATTTCAGCTTCACCACGCTGACGACACTCGGGTACGGGGACGTGGTGCCGGTGAACCCGGCGACGCGCAGTCTGGCTTACCTCGAGGCCGTCTTCGGTCAGCTCTACCTGGCGCTGTTGATCGCGCGACTCGTCGGCCAGCACCTGAGTGCCGGCAACGGCCGCGGCTGAGCCCGGCTCAGCGGTTGCGGATGACCCCGGTGACGATGCCGAGGATCTGGATCTCCTCGTTCCTGAGGATGATCGGTTCCATCTCGGGATTGGCGGGCTGCAGGCGGATGCCGTCGCGCTCGACATAGAATTTCTTCAGCGTCACCTGCTCGCCGTTGATCATGGCGACCACCGTCTGGCCGTTCTCGGCGCTCTCGCGCTTCTCCACCACGATGATGTCGCCGTCCTCGATGTTGTCGTCGATCATCGAGTGGCCGCGAACCCGCAGCGCATACGTGTTGCGGCGGACCAGGCTGCTGGGGACCGCGACGCTTTCCTGCTGCTCGCAGATGTCGATCGGCAGGCCGGCGGTGACCATGCCCAGCAGCGGGATTTCGACGACGGCCTCCAGGTCCATGCCCACGTCTTCGAGTTCGGCCGGCCAGACCGGGCGCTGGTTCTTGGGCAGCAGATAGGCGACATTGGACATGCGAAGACTCCGTCGAGTAATCAATTGATTACTTGATGGTAAACAAAAGACCAGATTTTGCAAGCAGTTAGCGCTCATTGTTAAAGTGCGCTGTCGAATCGGCCCGCGTCAAGAGGAGGACACCATGACGGCCATCACCGATTACCCGCTCGACGAGCTCAAGCTCATCTACAGCCTCCTGCACGAGGCCTTGCCGCAGAATCCCGAGCTCATGGATTCGGAGCTGCTCGAAGACCTGCAACGGCACCTCCAGCGGGCGGCCAAGGCCGACGGGGTGGACGTATCGCTGCACGCCCAGTGGGCGGCGTGGCTGCACGGCGGGGCGAAGCTGAAGGGGATATAACGGCGGTCCGTTGTCAGTTGTCCGTGGTCCGTTGTTTTAAACCCGCGCAGCAGCGCGCGATACGTTGGTTCACACTCTGCGACCTCGGTGCGGCCTGTGCCGAAATGGCTTTTACAACGGACAACTGACCACTGACAACGGACGGGGCGCCAGCCCTAGATCTTCTTCTTGAAGCGGCTGCTGCGCTTGAGTTCGCTCAGGATCTCTTTTTCGAGCGCGTCGAGGTCTTCCATCTTCACCTCGGCGATGTCGCTGATCCAGGCGGTGTTCTGGTTACGCTTCTTGGCGAAGTAGTCGAGGATGAACTGCTCGGACATGAGCATGAAGCGGATGGCCTGCTTGGCGTCGACCTGGAGGAAGGGGTTGCGCGCGATCTGCAGGGCCGACATCTCCTGGTTCATGCAGTACTTGTTGAGCAGGTTGTACAGCGCCACGCGCGCGTCGGCCAGCACCTTGATCAGGCGGTCGCGCGTGTAGGGGTGCAGGCTGGCATCGACGATGGCGTCCAGCCACAGGGTGAGGTCGTTCTCGTTGATCGCCACTTCCTTGGCCTTCTGTTCGGACACCAGTTCCGAGATGCGCTGCTGCAGGTCGTCGCCTTCCTTGTTCGACTTGCCGCGTGCCAGGGCGCGCTTCCACAGGGTCTGCGAGCGCTCCAGTTCCTCGCGCAGCAGGTCGATGTCCTTGGCAATGCGACGGGCCTCGTCCTCGAGTTCCACCACCTGGTGATTCTTCTTCTGCATCTCCTCGTTGAGGATGATGAGGCGCTGCAGGTAATACTCGGCGAGCAGGCGCTCGATGATCTCGGCGTTCTGGCGCAGTTGGGCGACCGCCGGCTCGAAATGCTTCGCATCTTCGGGGAAGGTGCCCAAGGCGTCGTCCAAAAGCTGCATGGACTGGACGATGTCGCTGACCTCGGTGCGCACGTCCATGAGCAGGCCATTGATGTGCTTGATGTTCTTGGACAGCAGGTCGAGCTGCGAGTCGCTGGGCTCGTGCTTGTACTGGTCCTGCAGGGCCTTGAGGTCCTTGAGCTTGTTGCGGAACACGCGCACGTTGGCGCCCGGCTTGGTGGCCTTGGCGCGGTCCAGCGCCTCCATGACTTCTTCACCGTGCTTGTCCTGCAGTTCCAGGCGCTGTTGCAGGTGGTAGGAGTTGGCCGAGAGGATCAGGCTCTCCAGCGCGGCGCGGGAATAGATCGGCGCGTCCTCGACGAAATCGATCGGGATGTTCTCCGGCAACTTCTCCGGGGGCAGCTTGGCAATCTCGTCAGGCGGCAGCGTGAACGCGAGCTTCTTGAAGACCTCGAACGGGATTGTCGGCTTGTCCTTGAATAAATCCGCCATGGCGCCAGTATTTTTGTAGTCGCAACAACCAATTACTTCACAGCGGGCGCTTCCTTGTCAATGGCGCCGCCCGCGCGGTGGGATGCAGTACCGACAAACGGTGCCGGTACCGCGGTGACCGGTCAGGCGTTGCCGCTGCCGAGCACGCCGGCGTCGAGGTCGCGGGCGAAGTCGAGCATGCGCTGCGTGGAGCGCAAGGCCTTCACGCGCACGTCCTCCGGCACATGGATCTCGTTGGCGCCGGTTTCCAGCACGTGCAGCAGGTTGTGCAGGCCGTTCATCGCCATCCACGGGCAGTGTGCGCACATCTTGCACGTGGCGCCGTGGCCGCCGGTGGGGGCGTCGATCAGTGTCTTGCCGGGTGCGGCCTGCTGCATCTTGTAGAAGATGCCGTGGTCGGTGGCGACGATGAAGGTGTCGTTGGGCAGTTCCTGCACGGCCTTGATGAGCTGCGTGGTCGAGCCCACCACGTCGGCCATGGCGATGACCTCTTCCGGTGACTCCGGGTGCACCAGCACGCCGGCCTCCGGGTGCTGCTCGATCAGCCTGCCCAGTTCGCGCGACTTGAACTCGTCGTGCACCACGCAGGCGGCGTTCCACATCAGCATGTCGGCCCCGGTCACGCGCTGGATGTAGTGGCCCAGGTGCTTGTCGGGCGCCCACAGGATCTTCTGGCCCTGCTCGTGCAGGTATTTCACCAGTTTCACCGCGATCGACGAGGTGACGACGTAATCCGCGCGTGCCTTCACCTCGGCGCTGGTGTTGGCATAGACCACCACGGTGCGGTCCGGGTGCTGGTCGCAGAAGGGAATGAACTCCTCGGCCGGGCAGCCGAGGTCAAGCGAGCACTCGGCCTCGAGCGTCGGCATGAGCACGCGCTTTTCCGGGTTCAGGATCTTGGCCGTCTCGCCCATGAAGCGCACCCCGGCGACCACCAGGGTGCTGGCCGGATGCTCGTTGCCGAAGCGGGCCATGTCCAGCGAGTCGGAGACGTAGCCGCCGGTTTCCTCGGCCAGTTGCTGCAGTTCGGCATCGACGTAGTAGTGGGCGACCAGCACCGCGTCGCGGTCCTCCAGCAGTTCCTTGATGCGCGCGATCACCTCGTCGCGCTCGCGCCCGGTGTAGTGCGGCACGTGGGCCTCGATACTGCGCGTGCTCGGGATCTCCGGCAGTTCGATCAGCGGCACTTCGTTTGCACTCATGGTTGTCTCCTCGCGTCCGCCTGATGCGAACGCCTCTGTGTCGAGTCTAGCGCGGCCGCCTGGCGCCATCAGCGCAGCGGCCCCGCGGGAATGTGGCCCTTACTTGATGATCTCCACGCGCTCCGGGTGCTTGACCCGGTAGAGCTTCGCCGGGCGGTGGGCGCCGTTGCGGCGCTGTCCGCCGGTCGCCTCGATCCGGTCCAGCGCGAGGATGCGCTTGCGGAAATTCCGCTTGTCCTGCGGTTCGCGCAGGATGGTCTCGTACACGTCCTGCAGGTCGCCGAGCGTGAAGGTGTCCGGCATGAACTGCAGGGCAATGGTCGAGTAGTCGAGCTTGGCCGCGAGACGCCGGTGCGCCATCTGCACGATCTCGGCGTGATCGAAGGCCAGCGCGGGCAGGTCATCGAAGGCGAACCAGCGCACGTCCTGCGCGTCCGAGGCCGCGCGCAGTTCCAGGCGATCGGAGGGCACCAGCGCGTAGTAGGCCACCGAGATGATGCGGTCGCGTGGGTCCCGGTCGGGGGCCCCGTAGGTGTAGAGCTGTTCCAGGTACACCCCCGAAACGCCGGTCTCCTCCTCGAGCTCGCGCGCCGCGGCCGTCTCCAGGGACTCGTCCGGGTTCACGAAGCCCCCGGGCAGCGCCCAGCAGCCCTTGAAGGGCTCCGCCGCGCGCTTGATCAGCAGCAGCTGCAGCGTCTCTTCGCGAATCGTGAACATGACCACGTCGGTGGTCACGCCGGGCCGCGGGTAGTCATAGCAGTGGCTCATGGACTCGGGTTCGAGCATATTAGTTCGTGTCGATATTACACCCGAGTAAAGTGTATTAAGTACACTATGTCAAGGCCGGTTTGCCCTCGCGGGCGCGCCGCGGCAAACTCCCGAGCGCGTCGGTGGTCAGACAGATATCGAGGTAACGCGCGCATGAACGATGACATGCTGAAATCCTACAAGGCGATCCCGATTCCCAAGCGGATGGACATGGCCCTGAGCGCCGGGCTGGAAGAGCAGTGGCGCTACTTCATCGTGCGCGACCAGCACAGCCAGGTGAAGGCCTATTTCTCCCGCCGGCTGGACCTCACGCCGGAGGAGGTCGCCATCCTGCTCGCCGATCCCGACCAGACCGTGCGGCTGAACTGTGCCAAGCGCGACGACCTCACCGCCGAGCAGGTGGAGCAGTGCGTCAGCGACCGCGATCCCAATCTGCGCTATTTCATCGCCCGCAACCCGTTGCTGACCGATGCGCAGCGCGCCCGCCTGCTTGAGGACGAGGACCCGCTGGTGCGCAAGGCCGCGTCCAAGGGTCCCAAGCAGCGCGCCACCCGCGCCCGCCCCGGCCAGGCCGAGATGATCCGTTAACCGGGCCGCCCGCATGATCTTCGTCATCCTCGCCGCGCTTGCGCTGTTGCTGATCCTGGGCCCCGGGATCTGGACGCGCTGGGTGTTGAAGAAACACGCCACGCCCCGCGAGGACTACCCGGGCACCGGTGGCGAGCTCGCCCGGCATCTGCTCGATCGCTTCGGCCTGGAGTCGGTGGTGGTCGAGGCCACGGACCGGGGCGATCACTACGACCCCATCGACAAGGCCGTGCGCCTGAGTCCCGACAATTTCACCGGCAAGTCGCTCACCGCCGTCGCCGTCGCCGCGCACGAGGTGGGCCACGCGCTGCAGGACCGTGACGGCTACCGCCCGCTGCGCGTGCGTACCGACATGGCCCAGTGGGCACACCGCGCCCAGCGCATCGGCTCATGGCTGTTCATCGCCATTCCGCTGGTGGCCCTGCTCACCCGGGTTCCCCACACCGGCGGCCTGTTCCTGCTGGCGGGGCTGCTCAGTTTCGGTGTGGCGGTGCTGCTGCACCTCGTGACCCTGCCGGTGGAATTCGACGCGAGTTTCGGCCGGGCCCTGCCCGTGCTCAGCGAGGGTTACATCGACAAGCGCGACCAGGGCCGCGCGCGCCACGTGCTCGCCGCCGCGGCCATGACCTACGTGGCCGCCGCGCTGGCCGATATCCTCAACTTCGGCCGCTGGCTGACCCTGTTGCGTCGGTGAGGCCCATGAATACCTGGCTCAAGGCACACCCCCGTGCCCGCAAGGCGCTGATTATCGTCCTCGAGCTGATGCTCATCGCCGCCGTGTATTTCGGCGTGCGGGCCTGGATGCAGCGTGACATGCCGAGCGGCGCGGCGCCGCCGCTGGCCGGGTTGACCGTGCAGGGCGAAACGGTGCGCCTCGCCGATTACCGCGGCGAGCCCGTGCTGCTGCATTTCTGGGCGAGCTGGTGCGGCATCTGCCGCCTGGAGCAGGGCAGCATCCAGGACATCCACGAGGACTGGCCGGTGCTCACGGTGGCCATGCAGTCCGGCGACGCCCGCGAGGTTGCCGAGCACCTGCGCGCGGAGGGGCTGGACTGGACCGTGGTGCTCGACGAGGAGGGCGAGCTCGCACGGCGTTTCGGCGTGCGGGGCGTGCCGACCACCTTCATCATCGACGGCGACGGCATGATCCGTTTCCGCGAGTCGGGCTACAGCACCGAGTGGGGGCTGCGCACACGCCTCTGGCTGGCGCGGGAGTAGGTCTGCAATCGGCCCTGGCGCTGTGGTCTAATACGGTCCTTCCGCCTGCCCGCCAGGCGACTAGACTGAACAATGTGGCCGGTCACGTCCCCATGACGCAGCGGTCGCAAGACGAACAACGACAAACAATTATAAAAATGCCGGCGCGCCTGCACCCACGGATGCGCCGGGGCGAGGAGTGAGATGAGCGAGACCACAGGCACGATCACGCCCGAAGAGGCCGGCTCACTGCCGGGACTGTTCCGCGAGCGCGTCGCCCGCACCCCTGACAAGGCCGCCTACCGGGATTACGACATCGGCAGCCACAGCTGGGTCACCACCACCTGGGCCCAGATGGCCAACGAGGTGGCGCGCTGGCAGGCGGCGTTGCGCAAGGAAGACCTCAAGCCCGGCGACAAGGTCGCCCTCATGCTGCGCAATGGTCGCGAGTGGGTGGTGTTCGACCAGGCTGCGCTGGGACTCGGGCTGGTGACCGTGCCGCTCTACGTCGAGGACCGTCCCGACAATCTCGCCTACATCCTCAACGAGTCCGAGACCAGGCTGCTGCTCGTCGAGGGTCGCCGCCAGTGGCAGCGCCTGCAGGAGGTCGCGGAAGACCTTTCCGGCGTCAAGCGCATCGTCAGCGTCAACACCATCGAGGAAGACGACGAGCCCCACGATCCGCGCCTGGTCTCCCTGAACGACTGGATCTTCGGCTGCAGCGGGGAGCTGGTGGTCGAGTCGATCGATCCCGACAGCCTGGCGACCATCGTCTACACCTCGGGCACCACGGGGCGCTCGAAGGGGGTGATGCTCTCGCACCGCAACATCCTGTTCGACGCCCACAGCTCGAGCACCTGCGGCCAGCTCAACAGCGAGGACGTGTTCCTCTCTTTCCTGCCGCTTTCGCACACCCTGGAACGCACCGGTGGCTACTACCTGCCGATGCTGGTCGGTGCCGAGGTGGCGTACGCGCGCTCCATAGCACAGCTCGGTGAGGACCTCGCCACCGTTCAGCCCACGGTGCTCATCTCGGTGCCGCGCATCTACGAGCGCGTTTACGGCAAGATCATGGACGGGCTCGAGTCCAAGGGCGGCGTGGCACGCTGGCTGTTCAGGCGCGCGGTCAACGTGGGCTGGCGGCGCTTCGAACGCGAGCAGGGCCGCGGCGGCTGGTCGCCGTCGCTCGTGACCTGGCCGCTGCTCGAGAAGCTGGTGGCTGGCAAGGTGCACGAGAAGCTGGGCGGGCGCCTGCGCCTGGCGATCTGCGGCGGCGCCGCGCTGTCCCCGCCGGTGGCGCGATTGTTCATCGGCCTGGGCGTCACGGTGCTGCAGGGTTACGGCATGACCGAGTCCGCCCCCGTGGTCAGCGTCAACCGGCCCGAGGACAACATCCCGGAATCGATCGGCACCGCCATCCCGGGCGTCGAGGTCAGGATCGGGCCGAACGACGAACTCCTCACCCGCAGTCCCGCGGTGATGCTGGGCTACTGGAAGAACGAGGAGGCCACCCGCCAGACCATCGACGAGGACGGCTGGCTGCATACCGGGGACAAGGCCAGCATCGACGAGCAGGGCCATATCTTCATCACCGGGCGCATCAAGGAAATCATCGTGCTGGCCAACGGCGAGAAGGTGCCGCCGGCCGACATGGAGATGGCCATCGCCATGGATGGGCTGTTCGAGCAGGTCATGGTGATCGGCGAGGCCAAGCCCTACCTGTCCGCACTGGTCGTGCTCAACGAGGAGAAGTGGCGCGAGTACGCGCGCAATGAGCTGGACGTCGATCCGCATGACCCCAAGGTGCTGGAGGAGACCTTCGTCCAGAAATGCGTGATCAAGCGCATGGCCCAGCAGCTGCACGAATTCCCGGGTTATGCCCAGATCCGCCGAATCACCATGCTTCTCGAGCCCTGGACGGTCGATGACGGCCTGCTTACGCCCACACTCAAGATGAAGCGCGCGCGTATTGCCAAGCAGTACCAGGCCGAGATCGAGGCCATGTACGAGGGGCATTCCCTGTGAACGAAACGCTGCCGCAGGGGGTCGAGCCCGTGATGCGCGTGCCCGCCACGCCCATGCAGGCCAACTCCGGCGGTGATATCTTTGGCGGCTGGCTCATGTCGCAGGTCGATATCGCCGGCTCGATCCCGGCGGTGATGCGTGCCCGCGGCCGCGTGGTGACCGTGGCCGTGAAGGAGATGACCTTTCTGAAGCCGGTGTTCGTGGGCGACATGGTCAGCCTGTACGCCGAGGTGGCCGAGACCGGGCGCAGCTCCGTGACGGTCAACGTGCAGGTCTATGCCCAGCGCAACCCGGTGGCACTGGAGACACACAAGATATCCGACGCGCGACTCACCTACGTCGCCGTCGACGAAAAGGGCAAGCCACGCACCCTGCCCGAAACCGAATAACAACTCGAAAAACCGCAGACAGACTCAATCATCAACCATAAGACGTAAGGGTTAGGGGGAAGCTATGCCCAATAAATACAACACGTCCATGGGCGCCCGCCTCGTGCTGGCCGCCGCCATCAGTGCCGCCTGCGGCACCGCCAACGCCGCCGGTTTCGCGCTGATCGAGAACAGCGCCAGCGGCATGGGTAACGCCTATGCCGGTGCCGCCGCCATCGCCGACGACGCCAGCACGGTGTGGTTCAACCCGGCCGGGATGACGCGGCTGGGCAAGGACCAGATCGTGTTCGCAGCGCACTACATCGCGCCCGAGGCCGAGTACACGGATAGCGGCACGTCCACCGTTCCGGTCGCCGGGCCGAATGACACCACCGACGAGATCGGTGTGGTGGCGAACTTCTACTACGTGCGTGACCTGGGTGGCGACGCGAAGTTCGGCCTGGGTATCAACACGCCGTTCGGCCTGGCCTCCGAATACGAGCCGGACTGGATGGGGCGCTACCACGCCATTAAGTCCGAAATCGCGACGCTGAACATCAACCCGGCCATCGCCACCCGGATCACCGACAAGCTCTCCGTCGGTGCCGGCTTCAACGTCCAGTACATCGAGGCCGAGATCAGCTCGGCGATCGACGTGGCGACCATTACGGCTACCCCGGGCGCCCCCGACGGCCTGGCGAGCGTCAAGGGCGACGGCATCAGCTTCGGCGCGAACTTCGGCCTGCTGTACGAGTACTCGCCGACGTCCCGTCTCGGTATCGCCTACCGTTCCAAGGTCGCGCAGAACCTAGACGGCGATGCGACCTTCCAGAATACGCCCGTCATTCCGTCCCCGCTCGGTGGCAACCTGTTCGAGAACACCAGTGCTTCGGCCGCCATCGACCTGCCGGAAACCATCTCCGTCAGCTACGTCCGCGACATGAACGCCAGGCTGACGCTGTTGGCGGATGTGACCTACACGGGCTGGAGTGGCTTCGAGGAGCTGCGCGTGAAGTACGACAATCCCGGGCAGCCGGATGCCGTGACGACCGAGGACTGGAACAACACCTGGCGCTATTCGCTGGGCATGAACTACCAGTACAACGAGAAGCTGACCCTGCGTGCGGGCGTGGCCTACGACGAGACCCCGATTCCGGATGCCGAGCGCCGCACGCCGCGTATCCCGGGTAACGACCGCACCTGGCTTGCCCTTGGTTTCGGCTATGCGCCCACGACCGACATGAAGTTCGATTTCGGCTACGCGCACCTGTTCATCGACGATTCCGACACGAACAACACGCTCGAGTCGGCGTTGACGCCGTACACCCTGAACGGCAGCTACGAGAACAAGGTCGATATCTTCAGCGTGCAGGCCACCTGGAGCTTCTGATCGCGGCCGAAGCTTCGGCGCACGAAAAAGCCGGGCAGTTGCCCGGCTTTTTTTATGTCTCTCGACGGCGCTGCGACCGGCCGCTTACTGGCTGATCATGGCGAAGAGTTCGTCTTTCAGCGCGAGGCGCTTCTTCTTCAGGTCTTCGACGAACTGGTCGGAGGGTGTTTCGATCTCCTGCTGAACACGACGCAGCTCCTTGTCGACGTCGTGATACTCGTCGAAGAGCTTGGAGAAATGCGCGTTGTGGGTCTTCAGCTCGTGAATCTTGTCCTTGTGCTCGGGGAATTCGTGCAGCAGGTCGTGGTGCTCGGCAAACATCGGCATACCTTTCGTGTCTGGAATGGATACGGTTCGGCGGGACTTGTCCGCTCTTGGTTTCACTATGCGTGGATTGCCGCATGGCGTCATTGATAGGGGTCAAGAAAGCCGCCGCGGAATATTTGGTGGCGGCCTCCCGTCATACCCGTAGTCCGCGCGCGATGCGGACCACAAGCACTGACGGGAAGCTTGGCCGCCTACGGGCGGCCTCTTTTTTGGGCGTTCCGTTCAGGCGCCCCGGATCCTTTCGAGCGCCTGCTGGTAGGCATCCCACACGGCCGGCTGGATGGCGCCGCGCTGGCTCGGGTAGGTCATGCGCCGCGGGTCGAACTGGGCCAGAGGGATGACCTCGGCCACCACCAGGTGCCCCTCGTCGTCGGCGTCGAACACGAGGATCAGGGTCTCGTCCGCGACACGGGGCAGGACGGCCCCGATGATGCCGGTGCCAGGCCTGCCGGCGGTGACCAGCAGATCGGCCTCCTCATCCGCCGGTACCAGCAGGGTGCCGAGCAGCTGGCGCAGGGTGTCCCGGCAGCCCAGGCAGATGTCGAAATCGGGCCTGGCGCCCAGTTCCCGCGCTGCATTCTCCGCATCCGGGTGCTCCAGCCAGGCATCGGCCGGCCGGTAGGGGTGGCGGTTGAGCATGCCGTTGGGCAGCAGGCGGGGCACGTCATCGCCGCAGCAGGGGCAGTGCCAGCGGCTGACGCCGGGGCCTTGGATCACGTTGCCGGACGAACGCGGTTTGGCGGGGTGGGTCATGGGCCTCGTTGCATGGTGGTTCCCAGAACCAGTATACGGCCTGTCTCTCGCGACCGAAAACCGATGCGGTTATGCTTCCGTCATGACTGATGCCGCCCCCGCACGCCTCACCCTGCGCCACTGCCTGAACGAGGGCGACGCGGTGCCGGCCATCGACCTGCTGGCCCGGCTCGCCCCCCTGTCGCGCCGGCGGCTCAAGGACGTGATGACGCGCGGCGGGGTGTGGCTGGTGCGTGGGCGAGGCCCCCGCAAGCGCCTGCGCCGCGCCACCACGGTGTTGCGCGGCGGCGACTGCATCGAGCTTTTTTACGACGCCCACATCATCGATGCACAGGCCGAGGCCGGACACTGCCTGGTGGACCAGGGTGGCTACAGCGTCTGGTTCAAGCCGCCCGGCCTGCTCGCCCAGGGCACCGACTTCGGCGACCACCTGTCCCTGCTGCGCCAGGTGGAGAAACAGGTGGAGCCGCGTCGCGGGGTATGGCTGATCCACCGACTGGACCGCGAGGCGGCCGGCCTCATGGTCTTCGTCCACGACCGCAAGGTCGCCGGATGGCTCTCACAGGCCTTCGCCGGCGACGGGGTGGAGAAGCGTTACCGCGTGCGCGTGCGGGGCCAGCTTCCGCCCGACCTGCTCGATGCCGGCGTCATCGAGACGCCACTGGACGGCAAGCCGTCGAAAACGGCCTTCACGCTCGAGCACTACGATTCGGCCACCGATACTTCCCTGCTGGCCGTGACGCTGCACAGCGGGCGGCTGCACCAGATCCGTCGCCACTTCGATGCCGTGGGGCACCCGGTCATGGGCGACCCGCGCTACGGGTCCGGAAACGCCGACCCGGGCGGCCTTCGCCTGGTCGCCATCGGACTGGCCTTCACCGACCCGGTCACCCGCGCGCCGGTGGCCTACGAACTCGATCCCGACAACGCCCGCGTATAGGGCGGGCGGGCGCAGCAAAGGACCTCGACATGAGCCCCGAAATAAACACTAGACAGAACTTTCGTGCCTACCGCATCCACGCCGATGACAGCGGGGTGCGGGCGGGACTCGAAACCCTGCACCTGGACGACCTCACCGAGGGCGAGGTCGTCATCCGCACGCATTACTCCAGCGTCAACTACAAGGACGCGCTCGCCGCCACCGGGCGCGGAAAGATCCTGCGCCGCCCGGTACTCAACGGTGGTATTGACGCCGCCGGCGTGGTGGTGTCCTCGCAAAGCGACGCGTTTCGCGAGGGCGAGCGGGTCGTGGTGACGGGCTGCGGGCTCAGCGAGACCCTGGACGGCGGGTACGCGGAGTACGTGCGCGTCCCCGCGGACTGCGTGTCGGCCCTGCCCGCGTCGCTCACGCTGGCCGAGGCCATGATCATCGGGACTGCCGGGTTCACCGCGGCGCTGGCGATCCACCGCATGGAGGAGAACCACCTGCACCCGGCCATGGGCCCCGTGGCCGTCACCGGTGCCAACGGGGGCGTCGGCCAGATGGCCATCGACCTGCTCGCGACCCGCGGCTACCGCGTGTGCGCCTACACCTCGCGCCCGGAGCATGGCGGCGCCCTCAAGGCGCTGGGCGCGGACATGGTGCGCGACGTCGCCGAGCTGTCCGCCGACGAGGGCCCGCTCGCCCGGGCGGAGTGGGGCGGGGCCATCGACGCACTGGGCGGGGATCCGCTCTCCTCGCTGGTGCGTCACACCGTGCCCTTCGGCTCGGTGGCGAGCATCGGCCTGGCCGCCTCGCACACGCTCGACCTCACGGTGATGCCCTTCATCCTGCGCGGCGTCAGCCTGCTCGGTATCAGCTCCGCGAACTGCCCCTGTGTACTGCGTCGCGAGATCTGGCGGCGCCTCGGCGACGATCTGCGCCCGCGCCACCTGGGTGCGATGCACAGCCGCACCGTCACGCTCGACGAGCTCGAAACGGTCTTCGAGGGGCTGCTTGCGCGCGAGCTCACCGGGCGCGTGCTGGTGGACATCGCGGGTGACGCTGACCCTGGCGCGCGCTAGCATGGAACCATGAAACGCAACGGAGGCCACTCATGAAACTCACCGTTTACGGCGCGGCCGGCGAGGTGACCGGCTCGGCTCACCTGATCGAGGTCGGCGGTCGCCGCGTGCTGTTCGATTGCGGGCTCATCCAGGGCAGCCAGAAGGACGAGGCCCGCAACGCGGAGCCCTTCCCGTTCAACGTCCAGGAGCTCGATGCGGTGGTGTTGAGCCACGCGCACATCGACCACTCCGGCCGCCTGCCCCTGCTGGTCAAATCCGGTTATCGCGGCAAGATCTACACGCAGCGCGCCAGCCGCGACCTGTGCAAGATCATGCTCAAGGACTCGGCCTTCCTCAACGAGCGCGACGTGGAGTGGCAAAACCGCAAGCGCGAGCGCAAGGGACTGCCGCTGATCGAGCCCCTGTACACGGTGGCGGATGCCCAGCAGGCGATGCGCCAGTTCCGCGCCATCGACTACGACGAGATCGTCGACGTCGCACGCGGCATTCGCATCCGGCTGCGCGATGCGGGCCATATCCTCGGCTCGGCCATCGTGGAGATCTTCCTCGAGGAGAACGGCGTGGAGCGCAAGGTCGTCTTCAGCGGCGACCTCGGCCAGAAGGACATGCCCATCCTGCGCGACCCGACCTTCGTCGAGGAAGCCGACCTGGTCATGCTCGAGAGCACCTACGGCGACCGCGAGCATCGCGGGAAGCAGGAGACCCTCGACGAGATCGGTGAGGCCATCAAGGCCGCGGCCGACGCCGGCGGCAACCTGCTCGTGCCCTCCTTCGCCGTCGGCCGGGCGCAGGACCTGCTCTACCTGTTCGGCAAGCACTTCGACGCGTGGGAGCTGGATCGCTGGCAGATCTTCCTCGACAGCCCCATGGCCATCGAGGCCACGCAGGTCTACATGCAGCACGACGACCTCTACGACAAGGAGGCCCGCGAGCTGTGGAAGCAGCACAAGGAGGAGAGCCTGCTGCCGAACCTGCACCTGAATCACACGGCCAAGCAGTCGATGAAGCTCAACAACGTGCGCTCCGGTGCCATCATCATCGCGGGCAGCGGCATGTGCACGGGCGGCCGCATCCGGCATCACATCAAGCACAACATCTGGCGCAACAACACGCACATGATCATTCCCGGGTTCCAGGCCAGGGGCACCACCGGGCGCGCCATCGTCGACGGTGCCGAGTTCGTGCAGATCTGGGGCGAGACCGTGCGCGTGCAGGCAACCATCCACACCATCAATGGCCTCTCGGCCCATGCCGACCGCCATGGCCTCACTGAGTGGTACGCGGGCTTCAACAACCGCCCGCCGGTGCTGCTGGTGCACGGCGAGAACGACGCGCAGGAGGCCTTCGCCGCTCACCTGCGCCAGGAGCTCCAGGCCCCGGTCAAGATCGCGCGTCCGCGGGAAACCATCGATCTCGCCCAGCCACTCAAGTGGTAGCGTGATGACACGGCTCGTCGGCCTGCTGCTGCTCGCGCTGCTGGCGCTGCCCGTGGCGCAGGCCCAGGACGAACCCACGTCGGCCACCACGCTGAGTGCCGACCTCTCCACCGACGCCTACCTCGCGGGCTACATCACCGCCCTGGTCGAACACCAGCTCGGCTGGGCCCGCGGCAGCTACGAGTTGCAGGTCGTCAACGGCGTGGCCTACATCCGGCTGCCCTTCGGTGACACCGCGCGCGAGGTCCAGGCGGTGGAGCAGATCCGCGACATCGAGGGCCTCGAGGGGCTCAATATCGAACTGCTGCCCCAGGGCCGGCAACCGGAGGCGGTGGAGAGCACCTTCCGTGAACGGGCCTACCGCACGCTGGGACTGACCGGCGGGCTGGTGCCGTTGCCGGCCGGCGACCTCTTCGGGCCGCTGATCGCCGATCCCAAGCAGCCGCAGTTTTTCGTCTCCGCACGCCGTTACAGCACGCCGACGGACGACGTCACCATCGGTGCCGTGGGTTACGGCGAAAACTTCGGCATCTACCGGCGCCAGGGCAGCCGGCCGGGTGATGGTCTGCAGCTCGGGATCGCCGGGGCCCTGTTCGCCCAGTTCGACCTGGGAGCCCCCTCCGGCGATCTCATCAATGCCGACTACTCGATCGGCCTGCCCGTCACCTATCGCAAGGGCCCCTGGTCCGCGCGCCTGCGCCTGTATCACCAGAGTTCGCACCTGGGCGACGAGTACCTGCTGCGGGTCGAGCCCGAACGCGTCAACCTGAGCTTCGAGTCCCTGGAATTTCTCGCGTCCTACGACTGGGTGCGCTGGCGGGCCTACGGCGGTGGCGAGGTGCTGCTGCGACGCGACCCGGGCGATCTCGATCCCTTCGGGGCGCACGGCGGCATCGAGTACCGCGGCCAGACGATCATCGCCGGGCTCGGGCGCGTCGTCGGCGGGCTCGACGTGAAGAGCTGGCAGCACCACGACTGGGATCCCGACTTCAGCCTCAAGGCCGGCGTCGAGTTCGGCCGGCCCCACCCGGGCGGGCGCCGCTTCCGTCTCATGGGCGAGGCCTACGACGGGCACGCACCGCACGGCCAGTTCTACGAGGACAATATCAGCTACCTGGGGGTGGGGTTGTATCTGGGGTTTTAGGG